>ERZ791922.77-NODE-77-length-91447-cov-3.159215_pt1 | contig 91447 bp, 93 predicted proteins | sample MGYA00510134_ERZ791922 | MGnify/ENA primary metagenome ERZ791922 (study PRJEB30046, sample SAMN00792101) | human gut metagenome | study: EMG produced TPA metagenomics assembly of the A metagenome-wide association study of gut microbiota in type 2... | reverse complement strand
TTAGGTGTCGTCTTACCATCCTTTTGTATCTGTCTAGCACTGGCTTATTTCTATTATAAATATAGAAATTTTTCTGGAGTCCAGACGATCTTGTCTGCCCTTCGTCCAGCTGTTGTCGCTTTAATTGCTTCAGCAGGTATTTCTATCTTAATGTTAGGATTATTTGGATCTGACCACAGCAATTTTGCACTATCTAATTTTAGAATAATCGAAGCTCTTTTATTTGTAGGTGGCTTATTCCTTCTTCGAAAATTTAAGGTGAATGCAATCGCAATAATTTTTGGTAGCGGTGTGATTGGTACCATATTATATGCTATTTTTTAAACAAGCTTCATATTGGAACAGATAGTAATAAATTGTTTCAGTGGCTTTGAAAGAAATTTATCTTTATGATATATTAGGTGGATTTGCCTACGCACATGGATATCTTCTAATTGCAGAACTTTTAGTATCCCTTCCTCTACTTCTGCATTTATGATCATTCGCGATAAGATAGCAAGGCCTCGACCATGTTCCACAGCATTTTTGATTGCTTCACTGTTGGTACAAGTCCATTTTTTTTGCATTGAAATATTCCTCTCGAGTAGAAGCTGTTCATACTGATTTCGGTTAACGCTTGCTTCTTCTCTTGAGATTAATATTTCATTTTTTAATTCTTCAAATGTTATTTTCTCCTTCTGGTATAACGGATGAGGACGGCCAGCAACTAAGACTAACTCATCCTCACAGATTGGAATCTGTCTCATATCTTTATCAATTACAAAACCTTCTACTATACCGAGATCAAGTCGGCAACTACGAATTAGCCCCTCAATCGTTTGAGTATTATGAATAATGACACTGGTATCTAAGGTGCCATAGTTTTCTTCATATTGATCCAATAAGTCATTTAAAAGACTTGTTCCAACAGAAACACTCGTTCCTAGCCGTATCCTTGATACTTCACCAGCATTCTTCATTACCTGTTCTGTATTTTCAAATAACTCAACAGCCTGTCTTGCATATACTAACAATAATTCTCCCATTTCTGTAATGAGCAGCTTCTGAGATAGCCGTTCAAACAATTTTACTTGGTAATGTTCCTCTAACTCTTGAATAGCTTGACTTACTGCTGGTTGAGAAATATAGAGTTTTTCAGCTGCCCGCCTCATCTTTCCACATTCAACAACCGCAATAAATATTTTAAAATGTCTAATTGTCATAAATAATCTCCCTTGACATTTTGCGGTCAGTTTCAATTTTATTTATTATTTTTTCAAAAACTAATCGTTTTGTACCATCCTGTTGTAGTAAAATATATCCACAAGGTTGATACCCTTCTCTTAGTATTAAATGTTTCATCAACTCATTATCAGGATGAGTGTCTATTCTTATGCTATCCAGTCTCTCTTTCCTACAATAATCTTCTGCTGCTTGAAACAAAAGCTTTGCAATCCCTCTTCCACGGTAACTTGATGAGATTGCTGTGCGGTGTATGGTTCCATAGATAGCATTTGGATAAAGCCATTCTCCATCATAGACTGTATGATAACTAGCATCTTCTCCATAACAAAGTGCCATATAAGCAATTATCTCATGCCCCCCATAGAACACATAACCTTGTTCATTTTTAATATCCTCTAATATAATTTCACTATTTGGTGATCCATTCTGCCACTGATCGATTCCCTGTTCTTTTAGAAACTCTTTCGCGTCCTCTATTATTTGCATAATAAAATCTAAATCTTTTAGAATCGCTTTTCTTATCTTCATAGCAAATCCTCTTCCTCTATAATAAATCGTAAATCATGTTTTCTTCTATTAATTAAATATTTTAATAGATTAGGCTTTTTTTGATACATTGTATCACATATCTTATCTGAATGCGACAAGAAACACCGAAGGAAGTATCGTATTTTTCGGAAGAAATACTAATGAAAACTTTATCATATTATGCTACACTGAATAAAAGGTCAGATAATGTTGAAAAAGGAGATGCCTATGAAAATTTATTTCATACGACATGGTGAAACTGATTGGAATGTAGAAAATAAAATACAAGGAAGCAATGATATAGAGTTAAACGAAAATGGTGTTTCACAGGCCATCGCACTTGGAGAAAAAATCAAAGCACTTGGTTATCCAATTCATAAAATCTATACTAGCCCTCAAAAGCGTGCAAAGAAAACAGCGAAACTATTAAGTAAAGCTATTGATGTTGAATATGAAATCACTCATGGTCTTGAAGAAATGAATCTTGGTCGTTGGGAAGGATTTACTTGGAAAGAAGTAAAAGAAGAGGATAGCGAGATCTATAACGCGTGGTATCCAGAACGAAACACAAAAAAAACTCCGGATGGAGAATCTTATGAAGACGTACTCTCCCGCTCTCTTGCTGCTGTTCAATCCATTCTAAAAAATGAATCAAAAGATATCGCAATCGTTAGTCATGGTGCTGTTATTAAATGTTTACTCTGTCATGTAAATAACGTACCTTTTGATCAGATGGATCAATTTCGTACAGGAAATACCTCTATTACTATCATCGAAGCTTCACAATTAAGTTAAATGAAAAAGAGGCTGATTATTAAGAAATGCTAGCACTATGTTAATATCTGTGCTTTCTTGCTAATAATCAGCCCTTATGACTTTATGAATTTAGCTTTTTTTACTTCTAGTCTATGAATTCAGCTTTTTCTATACTACATACGAAACCTTTCTAAAAAAATAATCATAATCATTTCAAATCTACTTATTTTGACTTTATTTTCTATGAGTGTTATTTCATAGGATATTCTGGGCATTGATACCGTACTTTTTCTTTGCTATTTTTTCCATATTCAATCGCCTTAGTCGGACATCCACAGATACATGCCATACAATGAGTACACTCTTTTCCCCACACCGGTTTTCTATCCTCCAACCTGATATTGTTGAGAGGGCATGCACGAACACAGTAGCCACAGCTTGTGCAAGAATCTGTCACATAAAACCCTTTGGCTTTCACAAAGAATGTATAAAAAAAGCTATTGATAATTCCACTTAATAATCTACCACCAAACGTAATTCTCTGGTTTGATAAAGAAACTCTTTCCTTTATTTTTTTAGTAATATCTTCAATCGTTGGCTCTGATTTACTTATAATCTTTAATGCCTCTTCTTTGGGAGGTGCTGCATACATTGCAATGTAGTTTTCTGGCATCACAACTGGAGCACAACCCATAAATTCTAATTCCTTTTCTTTACATAGCTTTTTCACATATTTTTCTGCTGCTCCGATACCATCACCACATGTTAGCACAAAATAAGCTTTTTTATTCCCTTTAAAATGTATCTGAGTCAATAAGTCACTTACCACTCGAGGGATACGCCAAGCGTATGTAGGAACTACAACCACCAGAGGCTGCTCGGATGAAATTCCTTCCATAGAACCATTCTTAATTCTCTCATTTAATGATAGGACGCTATCACCTGTTTCTTTCGCAATAGTATGAGCTACATAAGCGCTGTTACCAGTTCCTGTGAAATAGAGTATCATTTTCTCCTCCTAATTGTGTTATCTAGATATTAGGGTTGTTGTCATATTTTTGATTGCTTTTGTCCTCATAAAATCCTCTGTATTCTTTTGGCAAAAGTTCAGCAATACTCACCATAATATGGTTTAAACAATTTGCTTCCCAGTCTCCTTTGGTTTCCTCATCAGATTTTTTAGGCAGATTGAAAACTTGACCTATGTTAATATTGATATCAGCATCATAAAATGCCTCTTTACCCATATCTTCCTTTATAGGCATGAATTTTTCCGAACCCCAAATACCTATTGGTACTATTGGGGCATTGGTGAGCTTTGCAAAGAGTAAAATTCCTTTTTTCCCTTCCAGCATCTTTGCTGTTCTGCTCCTGGTCCCTTCGGGAAAAATTAATATGTTATTACCTTCCTTTACAGCACTAATGACCTTTTTAATTGCATCTTTATCCGGTGAATTTGGTAATATTGATATTGATCTGACGGTTTTAAATCCTAAATTTGTAAGAGAATTCGATTCTAATTTTTTCCCTGCCACAAAGATAACATTCTCTTTTTCCAGTACTTTGTTCAAAATTAAACCATCAGAATTGCTTAAATGATTGCAGACGAATAAATAAGGCCTTTTAAAATTACAATTTAAATTCTCAAGACCTTTTACCTCTAGTTTAACATGCTTTTTCATTTGTAAATTAACATAAAACCTAACAAACTTAGTGATTAAAGGATCAGGTAACAGAGTAACAGATTTTAATAATAATTTATTCATTTATATATTAACCCCTTCATAGTGCTTTTCATATTTTTTCTTCAAAATTCTGAATAACATAGTTACAGAATACAGTATTTACTACTAGCTATCAATACTTTGAAGAATAAAATTCATAAAATACACTTAACTTTTTGTTTACAAAACCTTGACAACTCCATTAGTTGCTAACAAAATATATCTAACTTATGGGATCATTTCAATATCGTAGTCTAGTAGCATAGTTGTTTCTCTATCATCTTCAAGATGTGCTACTTTCTTACACGTCAATAACACCATATTAACTAATCGATATGGCATTGTCAATGTGCTGCTTTTTTGGGTTGTTGCTTACTACTCAGTTACTACAAATAAACATAACTACCAACAAATTGATCGTTGGTAGTCTCGTATCACACCTATTTATCGTTATATTGATACATATACTTGTGAGAAAATCTCTATTCGATTTCTCTATCAGTCATGGAATGCACATTCGTCGATTCTTCGAACCACACTATTAGTATATGCAGTAAAATACTTTGTCCAGAATCCTTTTGCTGTCGGGTTAAACCCCTCAAATTCAACTCCTAAAAGTTTATATCCCTCCGATTCTAACAGCAAAGACGTATAATTAAGTAGACTATGATAGATATTCTTTCCACGATATTCAGGAAGACAGTATGCACCGCAAATATTAAGCATGCCATCAACCTCAGTTACAAAATTTTCTCCTCCATTGGTTATTTCTACAAATGCGATTAGCTTTTCTTTATCCCTTGCAACAAATAACCTTGAATTACGTCCTTCTTCATGTATCAAGCTCTGTTCGAAATCTTTCAGTGAAGTATACATAAAACATGGACTACTACTCATGTGCTCAGATAACATCCGGCGCATTTCTCTAACCTGTATTACTTCTGTTTTTGCTAGTTCACCAAAAGTAATGTCTTCACATACAGGATGTTCTAAGAGTTCCATTGGACGAATTGCCTCGATACAGCGAAGTCCAAACCCATATGTAAAAAATGCGTTTATTGACTCATAATCATGTGCATATAATGCGACTGCATGATATGCAATTTTATTCTTTACCCATTTTTCTGCAGCTGCCTGATACATTTGTTTGTAAATCATACCTCTGTTTTCTTTAATTGCTCCATGTGCATGAATGGGTGAAAATATTCCCTTAGCCATTGAACCAAATGCATTATCCCATGGCTTATAGGAACATAAAAAACCTACCATCCTGGATCCATCAAATGCAGCAACACCTAGTTCATTACTTGCAAACTGTTCCAAATCAGGAAAAATATCAATACAAGGCAGTATCTGTACACACTCTCGCTCTTCGTTATAGTTTGCAATAGCAATTTCCCTTGCTTCTTTTACATGGTTTAGCTCAAAATTTAAAATTCTCAATTTATCCTCCATTTTATTATGAGGAGTTAATAAACGTTATCCCCCCATAAATACACATTATGCTTAGTATTTTTCTTCATCATTTACAACTCTCCTTTCTGTAATTATTTATTATAACGCATCAGCGACATAATACTAACTTTATGTATCTCAATGAAATATTTATATACTGAATCTACCAAATACTTTACCAACTAGAAATAAATAGTAGGGTTAATTTCAGGTTATTTTATCAACAACTCCTTTAGGTATCATATAAAAATCTGTCCATACTGGAGTTCATTTGTAAATCTCACCATTTTCATTCGTATAATAAAATAAGAATTCCGCTGTATATATACCAACAGGTAATTAAAAACTAGTCAAAGGCGCATAGTACAATGGTCTAGTATTCGTAAGCTCTTTACCTTCATCTAAATTAAAATAAATAGAATAATCTAACTCAAGCTCTTCATGTTTATCGTTGTAAATATATATCTCTAAAGGGTAAAATGACATATAAGGAAATACAATACTATCCTCTTCAGCACAATATGTCATACTAGACCAAAGACGTATGAACTCATCTACCTCAAAAATATTTTTATTCAAGTTTGCTTCTAATATAAAGTTTTTTGTAGTCTTTGATTCATGCATACTTTCCTAATTATTTTTAGCTTATACTTTGATATATTCTGTTGAAATAAGTTCGTGCTTTGTTTCACCTGACAAATCCTCTTCATCGTATGTTGTTAATGTTAATGTATACTCTCCTGGTGGTAACACAAATTCTCTACCTGCGAAATTTGTTGATTCTGGTTTCTCATAGCCCTTAAATATCTTCATATTCCTTCATGTAATCCTCGCCTTCATTTATAAATTTCATGTTACTCTTGGATGCCGACATATGCTATCGTAGGTATGTTCCATCATTTCGGTTGTTATACTATTCAAGTCTTTCAATATTCCCTTCCTTATTTTCGTAAACATTATTTTTTATACTTATATTTTCACTTTACATGTACTTAATAGTTATAATTACTGAAATATATATTTATATTTGTGATTTTTGCTAATTTACATATATTGTAATTTAATGTAATCTTATAGTACATTAAGTAACTTTAAATATTAAATCCGGATATGAGTTGCTTAGTATATTCTATTACCTAAAGTTGAGTTTTTATGAAAGGAGCCATACTATGAAAAAAATAATTAAACGTTTTATAGCTTTTGTATTTGCTACAGCTTTATTTCTTGCACCACTAACAACTCCAATTACTACATATGCAGCTAATTCAAGTTTAACCTATGTGACTATCACTGATAATTCTCGAGTTTTTGAATATAGGCCTGACCCATTAAACTTATCTCAAACTAATCATTATGCCGGCTTGAATGATGCTTATACATTTCAAAATTGGCAAATACCTGCAGGTAAGGATTTTCACTTTTACGTAAATCTTCAATATTTAACAGATTATCAGATAATGATTATTGATGGAAACGCAAGTAGCATAACATATTATAATGAAAGTAATTCTAGTTCATTTTATATTAATATCCCTGCTATTTCTGAAGATAATTCCTATTACATTGAAATTATTTCCTATAGTACGAATGCATATGTTAGAGGTTGGGGTGGGTCTTGGCAATAAATCATTAACTAATCATATTGTTATTAAGTACTAATCCATACATAATCAGCTTCGTTTAATGGTGCCGCATGAGCGGCACCATTTTAATTCTAGTTTAGTGCAACAAAAAACCTACTAAGCTTATATTGATAGTTGATAGGCGTATACTTTTCTCATTAAATTTATTCAATATTTAATACGCTATTGAGAAAGATTGTGATGTATCCTAAGTTCAGATTATTCTAATACTATTCACCTAATAGTATTGGTATTTTATCCTTAAAATACTTGCCTATTTTTTCTACCTCACTCATTACCTTAGAAATATACTCAGGTTTTGTAAACCAATTGTTCTTGTATAAGCCATTTTAATCTACAACAGAAGATACTAAAGATTCAGTATTTGCTGGGAAATAGCATTTATATGTAAATAAGGTACGTCTACTATGATAAGCATTTGTGTAACTGACTTGTTATCAGTATTGATAACATAATCGTTTGGATAGTGTTCTAACCTTAGCCATTCAAAGGATACCTCATTATTATCGCCACGTTTTTCATGTCGTTCAACAAGCGTTTTTTGGAGCAGGTCAATGTGAATCCAATTATCATGTAATCCTTGGCTGTAATATTTTTCAATATAGACTTACGTGTTGTTTGGTATATCATCCTCACAGAAGAAAGGACAACATAATCAAAATTCAAGTTCAAGTATGTAGACAAAACATAGGACATGTTTTTATTGATGTTAAACTACTGCGAATCAATAATCATATTATACCACCACAAAAAGATTGCATCTACCTTTTTATTCCAATAACGCTATCAACTATCAATATTAAGTTTTCAATGTACCTAATGAACTAAATATTAAGTTACCTCGGTAACTTCTAGTTTAGCGTACTAAAAAACTACCAACTAAATAATGATAGCTGGTAGCCATAAAGTCATATTCAATTTATTCTCTTCGGATAATGCTCATTTTATTAAGTTAATCCCAAATTCTATAAGTAGATTATTATACCTATCAAATTCCCATTCTGCAATTGAAAAATCATTATTGTAGAAGCAATGATCCATTACATCTGCATCTTTTAACAATTCATCATATTCATCATGAATACTGCGTTTATCGCTATGATTTGCTATTGCGTTGGTAATTATTTTAATTTCATTATCATTATATGCTTTCATTTCTTTTAATAGTGTTTCTGCTCGTTTTGCCCCTTCTATTGCATGGTTGTCACTACTTCCACCTGCCATATATCCTATATCATGCAGCATCCCGCATGTAGTTGCAAGTTCAGCGTTCAGATTTCTCTTTTCTGCCAACAATGTACAAAACTTCGAAACTCCATACATATGAGAAGCATACATGCAGATTTTATCAGGCTCATTACCTATCACAATACGATCAAGCATTTTGCGCAACTCTTCAAGTCTGTTTTCCATAAGAAAGCCTCCTTCATCAAATATAAATAATCCTTATCAAAAGAATACTACATATTTTACCAACTATCAATATTCTGTTTTCAATGTACACCTACTACACTAAATAATAATTTAACCCCATAATTCTCTCCCGAAATAATAATGTTACCACCATATCTTAATGTAATCTTCTTTTATTCGATCATAAGTACTATTTACCAATCTTACATTTTCTTTATTCTTGTTTGTATGATTAATCCATTTAATAAATAGTTCTATTGTTAGTGGTAAATAGTCTCCTAATGTATAATCTTCCAACCATTCTTTATCCTCAAGACTATTTATCCAAATATCAAATTTTTGTTGATATTTCACAATATTATCTGCAATTTCATCTGGACACTCTAATAAATCATCATAATATGTCCATTGTGCTATCACATATTTCATTCTTGGCACCCCCTATGAGGTTATTATCTACTAATCGATATGTAGTTGTCAATGTGTATATGTCTATTAAGCTATTTACTAAACTACTCATTTAATGTAAAATATTCCTATATCAAACGAAAGGAGAATTCTATGCGTAATAATAAATGTAAGAGAGAATCTGATGGTTCTAACGGTTTAGCTATTGGTACTAGCTTAGGTTTAACATTTGGTCTTTTATTTCATAATATTTTTATTTGTCTTGTATTAGGCATGTGTATTGGCTTACTTTGCGACGAACACCGCAAGAAAAAATCTTAGCACACTTTTTGAGGTCATTATAATTCTAGTTTAGTGCAGCAAAAAACCTACCAACCATATAATGATAGTTGATAGGCGTATACCTATTTCTTATTAAACATAATTAATACGCTATTGAGAAAGATTACGAAGTGATAGGCTTATTTTGCATAGCTCATAAACTTAACAAGAGAAATATTGTGGACTAAGTAAACTTTGTGCTGTATTCATAATATGTACCTTTACTGCTTATAGTTCGCTCTAATCTGCAACATCGTTTTGATATCATCTAAATGAATAGCGCTTAAAACTCGGTATTCTATCCAACCTTTATGGCGATAAGGGCTGTTATCAATACATTCTTTAGCGTATGGTAATAAACCATCATAGACATTTCTAATGCTTTCATCGGATAATCGTGTTACTATAGTAAAAGTATCTTTTTCCGTAATAATATCACAAATATATTTACTTTTTACATGATAACTTATCTTCCAACATCTACTATGAGCATCAAATTTTATCATCTTTACTGAATTTATATCGTTTAACAAAAAAGCATCGACGTTATCAAACAATTCTTTCCCTTCTCCGATATACGCTAAAAATTCTTCCATTGTGGGCATTTCATTTTTATTTGACAATCTTTCATACATTTTCTAACCTCCTCATATAATCTTGCGATATCTCCTTTATTTAGCAGTATCGCAGTTTTTCTTTTTTAATAAAGTCCATTATTTTATGGATACAAAACGTTTTTCATACTTTAGATAAGAGAAAAGAGTATACCTAATAGAACGTCTTTGCTTTTGCTCTATGATGATACTATCAACTATCAATATTAAATTTTCAATGTACAAAATAACTAAATATTAAGTTACCCATGTAACATCTAGTTTACTGTACTATTTCAAATTCTTAAGCATCTTTATCTACTTGCCTAATATCTTTCTTCTCAATATCTATATCAACAAGTACTGTATCAAGTTTTCCTAGCAGATAGCTTTTTTCAATTCCGGCCTGTGTATCTTGATACACTGCTTTTAAAGCTTCCTGTAGCATCATCTAACTGTTCTTGATTGCTGCACAATTTAATAGTTGGCAATTTTCCACCGTTGAAAATCTTTTTCAGAACATATTGCAAGCCTACTGTTTCTCCATCATAAAGTAAAATTTGACCTGCTTTTGTACACTCACGTAATTTAACACTATTCAAATAAATTCTCTCTTTCTGCTGATTTATTCAGCTTAATATCAGTTTAACTCAATAAAAAACTACCAACTAAACTAAATATTGATAGTTGGTAGCCAAGAGATACATATTTAATTTAATTACTTTGGTTTATGCTCATAATCTATGCAATGATTGCCGGTACATCATCTTTCTTTTTATTATAATACCCATAACAATTATCATGACAGCTGTTATGAATCCTGTCTCTCCAACAAAATATGCTTGTTTATCTGCACTAGTTAATGGTCCACATATAACCTGATCAAAGTAATTATGACTTGCATGAAGTAAGATAGCCGGCCATACACTTTGTGATTTTAATCTTAAAAAAGCCATTATGGCAGTCATAGCAATAATTTCAACGGTAAACATTGGAAGCTGGTACCAGATAGTTGTCCCTGATTGATACAAACCAGCTATCATAAGTGGAAAATGCCATACCGCCCATATAAGTCCGCTTACCAAAATAGCAGCCTTTACATTCCACATATCAGCTAATCTCGGCAATAAGAATCCTCTCCATCCAATTTCTTCACCTGTAGCGGTAAATATTGAAGACATAATTAGTAATAGAAGATTTCCTATGGAGCTTGTATAAATTTCACCAGTAAAGGATGATGGATTAACAATCCAGTATAATCCATATGAAACTCCTAAATAGATTATTGGTAAAAATACACCCATCAAAATATATCGTATCTTACATTTATTCCATCCCAAAACCTTTTGCTTGTAATAAAATATCCTATGAATAATAAATGCTGCTATAGCAGGACACCACATAAGTATAGATGTCATCCCCGCAGCCGCATCGCCACCTCTTATTCTTATGTAATAACAAATACTGCTTAATACGAATGTTATAATTAAAAAGATTACTACTATTGGTTTTTTATTTTTTGTATCATTCACTATATACTCCTCCCATTACAAAGAGAATACTACTTATTTTACCAATTATCAATATTAAGTTATCAATGTACTATTAAATTCTGATTTCCCTCGGTAACTTTTAGTTTATCGAATTAAAAAAACTACCAACTCAATAATAGTTAGTAGTTTGAATATATGTGTTCAATGTTATTTATCTCACTATAAGCAGAAATTTGTCAATCAATCTTATTGAAAATGACTGTCTGTTCTTTCATAGATATTTTTCCAACATGATAACCGTAATCTGTTAATTCCTTTTTATACTTCAAAAAAGAATGGTCTATCGGTAGTCCTGCGATATTCTGTATTTCATCAAAGGTTAATTGGAAAGACTGATCACCGTTCTTCTGCACATATTCCCATAAAGGGTTATATTTGCTCGTTCTGTTTCACTCCTTTTCAAATCTGACTTGTCTTTGTAATACTATTTATCTTATTACTTATCAATATTCTTTTTTCAAAGAACTCTTACTTCATGAAATAATAATTTACTGATGTAACTATAATATTATCTCTTTCGTTTTATGATTTTTCGTCTTTGATTGCACCATAAACATCTAAAGTAGGTTACAAATCATTAACTTATAGATTTAGGCACAATTTCAAAATCCACTTCGATGGTATCATTATCAATCTCATCATCTTCATTCGGATAATAAAATAAAAATTCCGCTGTATATTTACCAATAGGTAATTTAAAACTTGTTAAAGGCGAATAGTACAACGGTTTTTTTATTTGCAGTTGTGACGGAAGCCAAATGGGTTATTTTATCAGAACAATCTTTTTCCATCTGAAATATCAATACCAAGCGCTTTTGCTACACTGGTTTGTTTAAATGGATTTATTTTTTCCACCATGCCTTCATGTTTAAAAAGTGAGCCTGTATTTTTAAACCAAAATGTTACATCTGCTTTTACACATTGTTCACGAATATTAAGCACCCAATCATAGTCACATACACGGGCTTCTCGCCCTGTTTCACCACCAACAGTAACATGGTCTACTCCATGAAGATACGGTGTCAAATCTATCGTTTCTAAAAGTGGTGCACAAGCAATAAACCGCCGCTTTATCGGATAGGATAAAAAGAGTGGAAGTCTGTAATTAGCAATTTCTTGATTCTCGACAGTGCAGCCAATATTCACATTGTCATAGCCTGCACCCCAATCGGATGGGAGTGATACGAGAAAACGGTCAATCCGCTTTGTTAAAATCAAGAAATCAATATCTGTTCTTTCCTTGATGATAGCCCAAATGTCTTTACGCCACTCGTCTGCTTCTGGCAGGAAAAAGTCAGTCGCAAAACAGGTTGCAAGAATTTTATTGCCTTTGATATTGTACTCGCCCTTTGCGTTTTTTCTTATGGGCCAATCGAACTTATCTGTTTTTTGTATCGTGCTTTGACCATAGCGTTTCGCATGTGGCCCATAAAAATAGCAATTTGTGCAACCATCGCTTATTTTATAACAGCCTGTCCACGGCTCCCAGTTCATAGCGTTCCTCCTTTGTTTAGAGTAAAATAGCTGCTTTGATTTACCAAAGCCGCCATGTATTACATACCAAAGCCCAACGCATACTCTTTTACAACTTCAAGAGGAAACATTGTGCGTGTAGCCACTTCTTCTGCCGACATGCCTTGATTAAAAAAGCGTTTGATAACTGTGGTCATATCCTCTGCAATTTCGACAATGTGCTTGTCGGGGTCATATACCCGAATGTCACGCTGCCCCCACGGGTATTCTTTAATATCATGTACCCATTGCAAACTGGATATGCTATTCATTTCGGCATACACCTTGTCCAAATCTTCTACTTCAAAATAGACTTGAAAGTTATGTGACTGCTCTTTCGTACTATCATCTGCCAAGCCAACGAGATCAGCATATCCTTGTTGCAGCGAAAAGCCCTCAAAAGTCACATGTACACCAATGTCCATGACCGCATTTTGATGAAGTACCTTTTCATAAAAGTATTTGGATGCGGCTATATCCTTAACCGCCAAAAGACAACCTTGATATTTCATTTTTCAATCCTCCTTTGAGGATATTGTATCGTATATCTCTGTGCCGTCATAGTAAAAATCCGACATTGTTTTCAGATAATCTTGGGGTGAAACACCACTGATCGCCTTAAAATCTTTATCAAAATGGGCTTGGTCAAAATATCCGGCTTGTTGTGACAATGCCGCAAAAAAGCAGGGCGATTTTTGAATGTGCTTTAATACATAATTAAAGCGGGTTAAGCGTGCAAAGTCCTTAACATTCATTCCAATTTGTGTGCGGAACAATCGGTTTAACTGCCGTTCACTATAACCGGATTGTCTGGCAATCTCTTTCACTTGTAATTGTCCATGATTATCAGAAATCGCTTTGGTTGCCAACAACAAAGCATCCGATACAACAGGTTTTTCCATACGTTTGTATAAAATTTTCTCGCAAGCATTTACTAAGTCGGTTACAGTTTTTGATGATGCAAAAGCATAATGCAACGAATGGAACAACTCGTTGTCAATGTCTGCAAGCGAAAGGCGTTTGTCTGCAAACTCCGTCTGGCTTTGGTGTGTGATTTGATACAATCCATAGGGCGAAAGCTGGATAAGCAGCAGCATGTGATAACTATTTGGCTCTGCACCTAACAAAATAGGCGTGAGGGATGCGCCCCATAGTTCGGCAATGATTGTATTTCCATCGAAAGCAAGCGACAGTGTTCCGCAAGCGTTAGGCATAAGCATATAATTCTCTGTAAACATATCCTTAGACGGAAATACGATGTTGTAATATAGAATATATTTTCTCAATCCCACATGGGAGGGAAACATATTAAATTGTTTGTCACTTTTTAGAATCAAAATGTTTCCTCCTTTTTTGATATATTCTAAATGTTTCTGCCTCCCTGTCATCAATAACAACAGCAACCCTTGGAAATTGCAGACCTTTTACTCCTTGTTGCGTAGCAAATCATGCATTTCCAGAAATATAGTTTTTATATTTTATTACCTCGGAAAACGGAGCTTTAAGTGATTGCTCGATGGCTTCCAACTAATTGTCTGTTTCATCATTCGAATCAATTTCAGCATCTGATGATTCGGAAACTACTTTCAAACTGTCAGGAATATCGAAAATGTTGTTGGATGCAAGTAGTTAACAGCAAACCAATAATCATATGATATCACCACGAAAAAATTATGTCTACCAATTTATACCTATGCTACTACCAACTATCAATATTCAATTTTCAATGTACAAAATAACTAAATATTAAGTTACCCAATACGAAACAGCTGCTAATTCCATTACTACTCGCAAGCAGGATACCACCCATCCCTCGCTCTTTCTCAATGCCTTTTAATGCTAAAACAAGCTAGTACTTCTTCCGACTTATTAATGCGTCAAATGCAGTCTATTGCATATACACTACCAGAGTATCCTGTAGTTAGAGCTATGCATGGGGTTGGTGATCGTTTAGCTCCTCTCTTAATCGCTGAAATAGGGGATATCCGTCGTTTTACTAGTGCCAAAGCGCTTAATGCTTATGCTGGTAACGATGCTCCTCCCTACCAATCAGGACAGTTTGAAGGAACAAACCGACATATCTCTAAGCGTGGCTCTTCATACTTAAGAAATCATGCACTCCCTAAAAGTACATAAACCTGAAGATGATGCAGTATACCAATTTATTCTAAAAAAAGAATCAGAAGGTAAGCATAAAACAGTTGCAAAAATGGCAGGTGTAAATAAATTTTTACATATTTACTACGCTAGAGTAATGGAAGTATATAAATAAATTTCCTCTTTTTTCATCATGAATTTTCATGACCTTTATTAAAGTTACCCTTTTTTATGTAAAACATTTTTCAAAAAACTATTGACAACTATTAGCAAGTTTCGTACTAAATAATTCTGTTATAGCGATGAACCCTAATGGAACATACATAAAAAGCAGAGTTAGTCTTTGCCATATTCCTTCATATGCTATTATTGTATCTTGGAATTCAGGTTTATCTGCCAAAACAAATAAAACAAAGAATATTAATGCGAGAACGAAACAAACAATAAAGAATATACCGATTATTTTATCACCATTTTTTATAGATAAAATAGCCAAAAGTAGCGATACAAACAATAAAAACATAAAACCCATAGCCGAAAAAGCTCCATGCACTTTTGAAGCCATAGTAACAACTTCCTTGCTCTCGTTAACGCTGAAAATACCAGATATTATACCTGCACCTATCGCAAAAGTTAATATCAAAATGATAGTAGCAACAGAATAACCTTTTGATACAGAATAATATCTTAGTTTAATAAGATTACATGAAATAATCAGTAACACACCCAAGATTACCAGCCAAATATTATAGATTCCGCGCACAGGACTCTTTGGATTTCCTAACGAACTCATAACCATTGTGGTATGCTTATAATCTCTATAAAATAATGCAAGTACATATGGAACTACAAAATCACCAATAACAGCAATCAATAGCAAACCGCTCAATAACTTTTTGTTTTCTATTATCTCAAACATGACTTCTCCTTAATATTACTGTCTTTAGTAAAAGAATACTACATATCCTTCCAACTATCAATATTCAATTTCCAATGTTCGCCATTATCTTTCTTTATCCTGTGTATTACAACTTAATAGTTTAATTTACAAAATTTACATTGCGTTTCGCCTTATTTATACAAATAGCTATTGATGATTTCTTCCTATGTTTGGTATAATCCAAGTAAGGAGGTGATGATTTGATACATTGCTATTCTTTTCATTGTCTTGTCTGCTAACGGTCTTACTGCTCTTAATCCGTATTTTTCTTTGATTTCTTCGGATGTATCAAATATGCTAGGACAAGGAAGTGAAAAGTCTATACATTCATAAGCTGGAACATACGGTTTTAATAAACCATTTAGTACAGCCTTGCTATTTCGTTCCCCATGTGTTGGCTCTGGCCAAACAATTGGTTTGCTATCACACCTAGTAATCATAAAGAACCTTTTTCTCTTTGTTGGAGCACCATAATCACATGCTGTTAGCTCATTAAACTCTACATCATAACCTAGATTCTTAAGCTGGCTTACAAACTTATCAAATGTCTTTCCTTTATCTTCTAATACTCTCATACATTCGTTGAACCCTTGCTTTAAATCCTGTCTCCATGTATCGGAGTTAAGCTTTCCGTACTTCTTGGCCAACCATGAACTTTCACCTGCGTTGATTAAGTGTGGAGGATCATATACTACTAATTGAAATGTATTATCTTTAAAAGGCATATTCCGAAAGTCTGCAATAATATCTGGCTTAACTTCAAGTTTCCTACCGTCGCATAGTGTATCTTCAATGTCCGGTTATCCATGAAAACTACATTTTCATTTCGCTTATCAAACCAAAACATTCGACTACCGCAACACGCATCTAAAATTGGTTTTATTCCTATCGCCTCCTTTGCCTGTTAGTTAACTAAATCTCGAGGTTTACCCCACTAATATAATTCATATATTGCTCTATTAAAATTGTATAAGATACCACCTTTTGAAAAATACTTATTAAGACCCCAATTTATATGGTTTTAAAAATAACAAGTCTAGAAAGGAGTTACGAGATGACTAATAATCCAAACCATAATTTTCAAAAAGATAAAGTACCATATAGCCCTAGTAAAGGTGTGGTAACAGAGAAAACTGAGAAAGACGCACAAAGTATAACAACATCCAATACTACGAAAAACATATCTTCTAAAACTCAGAATAAAGAGTACTAACAAAGCAAAAAGTGAGGCAGTTAATTGCCTCACTTTTATCATATAATAACATGTTCTCTATTAATTATAAGTCAATCTATGATTATTACTACATTTTAGAAAACCCACATAAAAACTCTAACTCCTTCGTTACGTCCGCAGGAGATTTCGCATATACTCCAGAAAAAGGAATCTGATATCCTGCTGCATGCTCTGGTGGAGTATCGTAAACTGCATCCATTGGCTTTTGTGGTAAAACAAGAGTATCTTCTGGTATTAAGGCTTTCGGCTTATCTGTAAGATATTTCGCAAGTTCAGGAATCTTATTCATTTCATCTGCTACAAAAGAAGCAAATAAATATCCACCAAAATCATTGCTATGAGTATAATCCCCTGGATAGAAATAGCGTTTTGACTTCTCAAGTCCATGTTCTAAGATGAAGTCCTTGCTTCGCTTATGTAAATCGATGACAGGAATATGATACTCGTCCCCAATTCTTTTACACGCTTTATCATAGTCCACAAGTAAATCTACATAATCAGTCCCATCCTCCCTCCAAGTATTACGTGATAATGGAGTTACAAGGACAGGGAATAACCCAGCTTTTTTGCACTCTTTCATGTAGCAAATCAGATTATTGCGATAACCTTCCTCTGCTTTTAGATGCTCTAGTTTCTGATCATTGTGACCAAATTGAAACAGTACAATATCACCAGGCTTTGCTAGACGAGTTAAGATATCGTAATGCCCTTCGCTTTTAAAACTCTCTGTTGTTAAACCAGAATGAGCATGATTTGATACAGCTACCTCTGTGGATAAATAGGCAGACAAAGACTGTCCCCATCCACAATAGCAAGCATAAGGTTCATATGGATATCCACTTGGTTGATCGGTAACGGTAGAATCTCCTGCAAGAAAAATAGTTTTAGATTCTACGCTTTGAATTTGTACCTGAGAAATACGTATTCCATCGCCAATCAAAGTAAAATCCACACTTCGATCCATCCAAGGCTTCGTATAGTCTCTTGGAATAATATCACTCACATTAACAAGGAAGGAATAGGTAAGCTCTTCTTTACTTTCAAGATTTCTATCATGAAAACATAAGTGCCTCCTCCCACCAAACAAAGTGAGCGACTTCACTCCTTCTTTTCCTGCCTTTAATTTTAATGTAATCAGATAATTTCCTTCGCTTTCTACATCTAGCTTAAAAAATAAAGGAACTGATACTGAAGTAGTGGAGCCATGGGATAATACTCCTTCCACATAACAACCATCTTCATCCTCCATTATTCTGGAGATTTCGTGGTCCATATACCAGTATAAGATATCAAACCCGCTATTTAACTCTGGTATCTTAAGCGTTTTATCTAAATCTCGTATGGTTTCCGTAATAAAGCCATAGCCTCGTTCTCTTGAATAAAGCATATCTTTATCAAGTTTTATCTGCTTGTTCATACGCTTCTTCCTACTTTCCAATTAAGATATCACTACCAAGTATATGATTTACAAGCCAATCACTAACATAATTAAGTAGCTCTAAACAGGATTGCTTTTGATCCTCATCGATTGCTTCTAAATCAAACCCTTCCATTTTTCCTAAAAATTCCTGATGCTCAATTTTTTGAGAGAATAACCGCTTGTAATTAATACTCACCATGTAATCCTCTTCATCTTTAAAGTGTTTCTTAGCATATTCTTTTAATCCATCAATAACTTCAACTATGTAATCATATTTATCCGGAATAAATTCATTATTCAATATTTCATACAGTTGATCAGCCAATTCAAAAAGTTTTTTATGTTCCTCATCAATTAAGGCAATACCCGTAATATACTCTGGTTTCATCTCGTACATATTCTCGTATCCTTTCTACGAACGTATTAAAACTGCACGGCAAGGTGCACCATCTGCTCCACCTAAGTTTAGTGGCGCAGCAAAAAGAAAGTAATCTCCCTCCGGAACATTCGATAAATTTATTCCTTCCAATAATACGACCTCATTTGATAAAAGTTCAAGATGAACCTGCATTGGAGCATCTTCTTGACCTACTGTCTGTGATTCATTTCCAACTAACAGTACTCCAAAATGATTGAATTCCCTAGCTGCTTCATAAGATACTACTACATTTCCTTTTAATAGTATTCTATCCTTCCCTCTTAACATAATTCGTTGTACATCCTCACTAGTAAGTACACCTTTATGCTGCACTACGGTACACTCCCCTATCATACGTGATAAATCAATTTGATCCACAGTTTTCCCACCATCGATAAAGTGATAAGGAGCGTCAATATGTGTTCCATTATGTGCACACATGCGAAATACTGTTAAATTACAAACATCTCCTCGTTTTGTTTCCATTGTTCTTTCAAAACTAGGGGCCACATCGCCCGGAAATACACGACAAGAGAACAATTCCTGTGTAATATCATAGATTTCCATTGATCTTACCTCCCTTAAATCTTGAAAAATGCTTGTTTTTCCTGTTCAGATCTACTATCGTTTGAACGGTATTATAAAAAAGGAACAAATAAAGAAAGTTTCTTCGGATACTAATTCTTTATTGTCCCTCATATTATATCATATTTTGTTTTATTTACCATACTAAGCTGTAAGATTATTACTACCACACATAATTATGAAACCTATTTATAACTGATTAGAAACCTCATCCTTTTGCAACCGCCCAAAGATTTTCCTATGAAGAATAAATACTTCAAGCGCTTCCCCATGATAGGCCTTTAAATGTTTTAAGATGACAAGGAACGCTATGAAAAAACATCCAGTAATGATTGACTTGACTTCTAATAATCGATAACAATAAAAGAAAAAGCATAAAAAGGTTACTACTGACCGATGCAAATGTGGACGTATAACAATAATTACAGAGAATAACAGGTAAAAGAAAATCAACAAAAACAATGGTCTTACTTCTGGGATAATCCCTAGAAGAACGCCAAAGGAAACAGCGATTGCCTTACCTCCTTTTCCCTTATGGAATAAAGAATAAGCATGACCTATTACAGGTGCTGCCATGACAAGAGAAAATCCATTGTTTGTAATATCCAGAACTTTTAAACTGAGATAAACTGGTAGCATTCCCTTCAATAATTCACAGAGTAAGACCAGGCCCCCACATAAAACTCCGCCATATAAAAAAGCATTCGCAGTACCAGGATTACCATCCTCTCCTAGTTCTCGAACATCAATACGTTTTAGAACCTTTGGAATCCAGTAAGCAAATAATATACTACCACTAAGGTATCCAAACAAACTACATATGAGAAATTTCATCTGCATCCTCTCCACATAATTTTTTCATGAGATTATAAATATCCTCGCAAGCATTTGGTTTGGAATGTTTTTGTTGTGCCTTTAACATTCCTATCCTTCTTGACTCCTGTTTTATTAATAACTGACCTAGACTAATTTGAGATTTTAAGGAATGAGCAGATAGAGCCATCCCCTTACTAGCGAAAAACTCCATATTATTCGTTTCACAGCCTGGTATCGGGGCAGTATGCACAAGAGGCTTATTCTTAACAATAACCTCCGTGGAAGTTAACCCTCCTGGTTTTGTATAAACAACATCTGCTGCTTCCATATACAAAGCTACCTTATTCGTAAAACCAATAATGTGTATATTCTTATTATCACGGAAGCAACGTTTCAATATTCGAAACAATTTATAATTATTGCCACAGATAACAACAATCTGTTCTCCATGCTTACAACTTCTATTTAATTCATACGTAAATAACTGAATCTTACCAAATCCCATGCTTCCACCCATTACTAAAAATAAGGATCGGTTGCTTGGGAGTTTTAGTCGTTCTTTTGCAGTTTTAGAGTTATTAATCTGTGTGATATTAGCGACAGAGAATTTCTTTTCATTCTTGATGCTACAAAAAGCTTTTTTTACCGGTATCCCGAATGGATATAGCTTTTCTTTTTTGATTCCACGCAAAGAAAACTCTTCTAGTAAATCCTCATGAGGAATCACATAAGCATCACAATTAGTTTCCTCCCAGAAAGGGATGCAAGCATAATCTGTTGCAATGGCTAAAGTTTTACACTGAAGCATCTTCTTATTTTTCATATAAGTGATCGTTTCTGCAGGGTATAGATGAGGCATTACTAAAATATCAACAGGATGTTTCTTTAAGTACTCATTTAAATGTCTTGCCATCAATGCATTTGCATAATAGACAGGAGATTTATGACGATTACTACTTATCTTCATTCCTAGCTGATAGATAAATCCAAAGAAGTGTGGTGTTAATTTTGCTATAGAGATATAAGCTCCTCCTACAATACGAGAGGTTCTTTCACTGGATAGCTTCATAAAATCCATCATTTCTACTTCTACACCAGAATCCTTTAGATACTCTTCTAAAGCACGCCCCGCTGCATTATGCCCTTCTCCGGTATTACAAGAAAGAATTAATACTTTCATATCAACCTCCATGACTGCGTAGATTGATTCACGCACTTTATCTTTAGTTTTATTAATTAATAAGTTTACACAAAAAGCGCTTACTTGTAAAGTAAACGCTTAGTGAAATCGAAAGTTGTAAAATGCATTTGTCATGTTACCTGGGTAAGCAAAAACCATAACGTAATCATACTCGCCCTGCTCTATTAACTCGGTAATATTTCCATCAAATTCATAAGGATAAATCAAGTCCATTTCCTTACATACCGATGCAAAAAAAGTTAAAGGCACACAAGAAAAGGAATCTCGGATTGCTAACACTTTTGGTCCATCCACATTTAGTACATTACTGATTTTCCCATATGGATATGCAACTCCTTTTTGATATATACCATAGTAGTCTTTCTCATATATAGTCATTTCTTTTTTTATCTGTGAGGTATCAATAATCACATCTTCCATCAGACCTGTAGCATAATAATCATAAGATGGGATCGTAAAGGTAAAGAGAGTTGAAAAATTAGGATAAATTAAGATAAAATCATCTAATCCACTGTAAGTTACCCCTGTTTTTCTCCCCTGAGACCCTAAAAAAATATTTTGATACAATAAATGACTATAATTCGTTCGATCTGTAAAAAATCGATTCTTATCAAGTGAAATATTATAGTGCTTTTCCATCTGCCAGACCAATTGTTGAAAAACAACAAAAGAAGCCTGTGTTGTCCAATGATGGTCTGTCTTATAAAATATATCCTCTAATTTTGAATTACTTTTCTCGAATACGGAACGTAATTCCACAAAAAAGATTCCTTTTTTCCTTAATAGTTCCTCAAAATAATCAATATTCTCATTCGTATAATTATATGGATATCCCTTTCTATAATGGGAAACTCCATTAAGAAATTTATCAGGTGGGGACACAACCAAAAATTCTGCTCCAGAGTTACTTGCAATATTGCGAATTTTGTCAATCGTATCTACAACACTATTTATTTCATAAGAAACACCTGTTCCAAAGTAAGTATTATATAATACTCCTTCATGATCCTTCACGATACTAAAGTTATCTACCTCATATTTACCCAGCAAAAGTTGTATACTACCATAAGCTTCAATGAACGAATATTTAGATAAGATATTTTCATCTAAAGCAGTCTCTATTACTCCTCTATATTCCTTCGACAATGTGTTTGTGATGTTCGTCTTTTCCACCTGGCTTTTAATATTGTCATAATTTAAAGAAAAGTTGAGGATAGAAAAGAGAATTAGAATTACCAAAAATAAAACGCAAGCAATTCGTTTTTTCATAAAATACGTTTTCATTCTAACCTCATTTCCTGCGCCTTTTAAACGCATTTCATTATTTCCTCTTCACATTGACTTGCTAATACTTTAACTTATATATCAAGGAACTAAATGAGGCTTAAACAACAGCTTCCTTGCTATCTATCACATGATATCTATATAGAACACGTTTCCTTATAATTTTAAAAATTAAAGTAAATGAATGGATTATAGCTTCCTTTTACTAAAAACGATACACATACAAAGAAAATAATTAGCAAGACGAAAGGATAACACATACTAACTAGTTTCGTTATAACCTTGGATGGATGGTAGAACAAGTGTTGATTCATATTTCTCGCAATTGGGGTAGAAAAAAGAATTGCAACGATAAAATAAATCCAGTATTCTCTTAGAAATACACCAGCTTCTGCAGAATATAACTGGTTTTGATTTAATCCAAACATATTGCTAATATAGTTCCCTGCTAATAACAAGTTCTCGGATCGAAATAATACCCATCCTAAATTAACTAAAAATAACGTAAAGACTCTTCGAAGAAAAATATTATGACTCTTTTTATCTACTTCAAATAGACGTTCTAAGAATATGACTGCGAAATTCAATAAGCCCCACATCCAAAATGTCCATTCTGCACCATGCCATACCCCTGTTAAAACCCATACAACAAGCATATTACGAATCATAATATCTTTATTTTCCACTCTGGAGCCACCCAGTGGAAAGTAAACATAATCTTTAAACCAAGTAGTAAGTGAAATATGCCATCTTCTCCAAAACTCAGTAACTGACTTTGAGATATAGGGATAATTAAAATTTTCTTCGAATTTAAATCCGAACATAAGTCCTAAACCGATTGCCATATCAGAATATGCAGAAAAATCGAAGTAAATCTGTAACGTATATGCAATGGAGCCAATCCATGCTAAGGCTACTGATACCTCGGTCGCATCATTTAATCGATAGATATGATCTGCTACAATAGCCATCTGATTCGCAATTAGAGTCTTTTTCGCAAGGCCTATTACAAAACGACAGCATCCTACACTTAATTTGTCCCATGTACTTCTTCTACTTTTGATTTGTTCTGCAATTGAATTATAACGTACAATGGGACCTGCAATTAACTGTGGGAAGAATGCAATATATAATCCAACATAAAAAGGATTCTTTTGAGCTGGCGCATCGCCCCTTGCTACATCTACCACATAGGAGATTGCTTGAAAAGTAAAGAATGATATACCAAGTGGTAATATAATCTGAGGAATGACTAGATCAGAATCCCAAAACTGCGAGATATTCTTTAAAACAAAAGTAAAGTACTTATAATAAAATAAGAAACCAAGATTAAAGAAACACATAAAGACAAGAGTAATCTGTTTCCATTTCTTATAATCACTATTCTTGTCCTCTTCCTCTTTCTTTCTAAATATCTCGACGAGATATCCAAATAAGGTATTTGCAAGAATGGAAGCTAATAATAAAAGGATATATCGAAGCTCTCCCCATGCATAAAAAAATAGACTAGCAAAAAATAATAACATATTTTGAGCTAGTCGACTAAAACTTAGCAGATAATACAATATTAAAACGATAGGAAAGAAATAAAATAGAAAAATCACACTGGAAAATAGCATTAAAATCCACCTCATAATTTCTCATATTAGTATTTCTGTTCCTACTCTTTTCATACACTATTTTAAATAAAATCAATCTCTTGGAAATATTCTTCTTTCTTTTTCTGTATTGAGATTATTCTCTCGCTTTCTATGATTTGATTTTCATACAACGATTTTATCAACAGATGTAGTTTTGGTGACTTTCCTAAGTCTTTATTATTTAAGATGTAAAACAAGTGTAATTCCTCATGCCCCTTCGGATAACTACGTATAAATTCTATCTGAAACAGTAACTCTGGATAACTTTTATGAAAGATTACTAGATCATCCCTTACTTCTATATTGGGATTTGTTATAACCAAATACTCATAGTTAAAACTAGTAACCTTAACAATATTACCTGTAGTAGTTAGAAAATCCTCATTCATAGAGATTCTTGGTAACTTACGATTGGAATAGATTTCTTTTCTTTTTCTATGATTGATATTACTTTGTAAATCTTCAAAGAAACTGCTCTTCTTACTTACCGTTGTAGGCATTGGAGGTATTCGGTCATATAAAAGGGTGTAAAGAGAATATAAGTTTTCTTCTGATACGTCTTCAAAGGAAAACGCAAAGCGATAACCTTCCTTTTCTTTTTTTACATGAACTACTTTAGCTTTTAGATAACAATTCTGCCCACCATATGAAATAATCAAAGTATGAATATCACTTGGAGAGATATTATATGGAAAATCACATAGAACAGCACAGCCACTCTCGGAGATATCCAAACTCATTCCATCAATCTCCTGATCCTTGGTTTTAATTGCTATCTTCTCTCTTATCTGAATTCGCTCGCTTTCTCGGTTTACTTTTCTACCAAGCATGAAATAAATAGACATTAATACATAATACCCATTTACAATCAACCAGAAAAGAAGGATAAGATAACCAATCTGCCCCAAAAAGATTATATTTTTCAAGCAACGAATCACTCCAACCATAGTCAAACCCAATAGAAAGAGAAAGATAATAAAATACCTTCTAGTAAAGCGTTTTTGTGAATCACTCGCTACATTCTTTCTATCTTTGTTCGTAACATGAAATACATTATTACTGATACCAAATGTCTCAAGAATTACTGTCGGAATTAAATATGGGAACATTATCGTATCATAGAGATTACTTAATCTTGAAGTACGGATCTCTCCATTCATTTTTTTTAATAAACCGTTATATAAAAGTAGCTGCGGGAGCCAAAATATCACTAGTTCTAGGAAACCACTGTCTAAGATTCGGATATGAAATACAGTATATAAGATTGGTGCTAAGATAAACATACCTCTTCTTAATGGAGAATACCAATAAAGCACCGAATAGAAATAACTTCTCTTTTGTTTCCTAGTCAATCCTTTTAATTTATGAACTTTTAATCTCCGAAAGGTTTGAATGCAACCCCTTGCCCATCTCTCTCGCTGCTTACATAAACTATCTATTTCCGTTGGTGATAATCCATTTGCATGAACCTCTGAGATTGCATAACAACGATATCCTTTACTTTGAATCAATAATCCTGTCGCTAAATCCTCTGTGATTGACTCAGTGTAAAATCCTCCAACCTCTAATAAGGCTTGTCTTGATAAGATAGTGTTGGAACCACCATAAATTGCTGTGTTATTTGCATTTCTTGTTAATTGTACCTGGCGAAAGAAAAAGTTCTGTTCATTCGGTACCTTTCCTTCAGAATAAAGATTATATTGAAACAAATCTGCATTATAAAAGCTTTGAGGACTCTGAACAAAGCCAACTTTTTGCTCGTTTATTTCTTCTTCACTAACCTGATCTTTTTTTCTCCATACCCCATCCACTTTTTCATAAAAAGGTAGAAAAAAATACGGAACTAAGGAAATCAAAAAATCACTCATTGGAATCATGTCCGCATCAAATGTAGCGACTAACGGAGAAGATGTATATTCCAATGCGTGATTGTAGTTACCTGCCTTTGCATGTTTATGTTCTTCTCTTTTTAGATAACCTACTTTCATATGTTTTGCAAGAGATTCTATCTCTTCTCTGCTTCCATCATCACAGATGTAAATATGAACCTTATTTTTATCAGGATAATCCATAGATAAACATCCATGAATCGTCTTTCGCAATAAATCTGCTGGCTCATTATAAGTAGCGATAAAAACATCGACATCTGGATAATCATCTTCTTTCATACTAGGTCTTTCTGGTTCAACATAAGATCCAACATAGATTTGATAAGTTTCTAAAAAACCAATCAATTCAGATATTAATAGTAGACATCCAAAAAACAATGGTAGAAATCCATAGGAGAATGGAAGGGTAAAGAAGATACGCCATATCACATATACGATGGTTACTGCGAAGGTGAGATACGCTAACCATTTTGTTTTTTTCATACAAACCTCCACTTAGGAAGAAAAGAGTTCAAACTGTCTCTATCCTATCACAGCCTGAACTCTAATGAACTTATTTACCTTGCTTATTTTATAGAAAACTGATATAAGTGTCAATCTGTACTATTTACCATCATGTTATGTAATCTCTGTCCAATGGAATGTGACAGAGATTACGGTTTGTGGTTGTTGATTTACAATATGAAAAACATAAGCAAGATTCGTACCAGGAGTTAGTACCATCCCCTTTAGAAAAGGATCATCCATGGACTGATAGGAATTAATTGTTGAGGACAAAAAACAATAATCTTTATGATAAGCCAAATTTTCATGAGAAAGCAGTTTGCCAAAAGGTTCCTGAGGATAATTACTTAAATCTTTTGGTGCATATTGATTGCTTTGAGAAGCATCCACTGGCACTTCAACATTATGGAATACTTCAACACTAAGAATTGCGTCTGAATAATTATGATAGATTATCTTCTCTACACATAGTTTGGTATTGGAATCTTCTGGATTAGCTAAAATAATAGCTCCTGCTCCTTCTCGTAAAAAGGAAATCATTTTTGAAGTCCCTATGTAATCATATTGATATGCCTGTTGATTAAGAGGCATTTTTGCTTCCATTTCTTTGGTGCCAAATTCCTTCATCCATTGTATGATTAAATCATCTTGATTCTCTCCATAAGAAGAATTCTTATCATATATATTATCTTCCATGACCTCACCTTTCCCACCAACGAACTCCCATACGAATACAAGCATCTGTTACCTGATTCAGTATACGAAATTGGTATACCCATTCAGTTCCGGGAGTTAAGACAAGTGGCTTCCCTAAATCTTCATAAACAGTCTGATGCTTCGGTATAATATACTGATATAAGAGCAATCCATCCAATAAAGTTAGATTTCTACCAAATGTAATTTCACATAAACTAATCTGTTTTTCAAACGATAAGGGACTTTCAATTTGAATCTCGTGAGTCAAGAGTTCACCTTCTAGCTTTGCAAAAATATAAGCATCTACCCCTATAATTGCGTAGCTATAATTTACGTAACTAAGCTTATCCAATATCATGTCTTTCTTGGAAACGCTTGGATTACAGATTCTTACTTCTCCTAATCCATCCTTGCTAAAATTCAAATAATCCGTAGATGCGAGAAAATAATGATTCTTTGACTTCTTGTCGTTTGAAGCATCCTGCGGATTATACACCTTACGTTGTTCTTCCCATTCCTTCATACTCCTACGGACCTCCGGCATCTACATCTCATCCCATACTTCACTATTATATATTTTATGCGAGTCGCATAATGAATATGATAATTCACATTTCCCCAGTTCATAACATTCTTACTTTGCATCAATCATCTTCAACGTGATTTTTTCATGATTCTTTTCTTTATTCCCAGTCCATTCCGATTTAAATATAGTAAAAGCCAAATCATATAACATAATTTGACATTTTTATTGTTCTATGGTAAGCTAACTTTAGGTTTGCATTTCTAACTTGCATTATTCTCCTTATCTTATGGAGGATATCTATGACAAAAAACAATATCAAATTATTTTTCTTATCTTTTATCTTAATTTTCCTATGTACAAATCCACTCCATCAAAAGAAAGTATCTGCTGCTTCCTATGTCATAGTCCTTGACCAAGACATCTCCTTAAATATTGGTGAGGATTATCAATTGATTCCACTCTCATTCACACTAGACATGCCACAATTTAAAAGTAGTAATTCTAAGGTTGCAACAGTCAATGCTTTCGGAAAAGTGATTGCCAAAAAACCTGGTACCGCCACGATCACAGTTACTGTCGGAAAAGAACGCACCACCTGTATAATCACTGTGAAAGAGACAATCATAACTCTAAACGCACAAAAAGTCTCCCTTGAAAATGGAGAGACTTATCAATTGAGTGCAACAACTTCAGATGGATCTTTTGTTACATATAAAAGCAGTAAAAAATCTGTTGCAGTTATTGATGAAACAGGTTTTATTACTGCAATAAAGCCAGGGACGACAACGATTACTGTCAGTGCAAATGGTTCAAAATCGATCTGTACTTTAACTGTAAAAAAACCAACGATTAAACTAGACCGTTCTAGTATAAAGTTATTTCGTAACCAAAGCTACACTTTAACCGCATCTGTTTCTTCCCACATTCTCCCAACCTACAAAACAAATAAAAAGAGTGTTGCTATCGTAGATTCCTCTGGCACAATTACTGCTATGAAAAATGGAACTGCAACAATCACTGCTACAGTAGACGGTGTATCCACTACTTGTATCATAACAGTAAAGCAACCAGAAATAACATTAAGTCAGACAGAAATTTTTATGAAAAAAGGAGAAAGTAAAACTCTCTATGCGACTGTTTCTTCTGGAAATACTCCGATTTTTACTACAAGTAACTCCAATGTTGTTACAGTAAGCAACGAAGGGAAAATTTATTCACATAAAAAAGGTACTGCCTATGTGTATTGTCAAGAGGATGGTGTTAAAGTAAAGTGCAAAGTTATAGTGTCTGAATCGTAATATTAAATAATTTTATCAAGTAACTTCATTAACTCATTATTTCTTTGGAGAATAATGCAGCAAGCCTAAGCTCCATAATGATATTTTTTTCGATATCTAATTAGAAATAAGATACTAACAACAATCGTTAAAGCTTCAGCGACGGTTAACGCAAACCATACTCCAGAAACTCCAAATATCATTGGTAATGAAATCAAGCCGGATACAATAAAAACAAAAGTCCTTAAAAAAGATAGAATGGCAGATATTTTACCGTTAGAAAATGCAGTAAATAGGGAACTAACAAAGATATTAATACCTGCAAATAAATAGTTTAAATTAAACAATAAAGAACCATCCATCGCAATTTGATAGACACTACTACCTCTTTTTGCAAATATAGCTATAATATAGGGAGCTAAAATTATTGCAAGAAAACAAGAAACTATTGATGTTAAGGTGACAAACCATAATGAATATCGAAATATTCTTTTAATCACCTTTTTATTTTCACTTCCATAATTGTAGCTAAATACTGGAGCTACACCCATAGAGTAACCTAAAAATATTGCATTTAATAAAAATTGTGAATAAAGTAAAATAGTGATTGCAGCTACACCATCTTCCCCAAAGAAATGCATCATAATAATATTATAAAGGAATGTAACAATTGCGATTGCTATGTTACTTACCATTTCAGATGATCCATTAAAACAACTGTGTAGTAATACCTTACCATCATACTTTGGTTTTACTATCGTAAGCGTTCCTTTTCGGTTTACCGTAAAGTAAATTAAGCCGAAAATTGCAGGAATTGCAATACCGATACCAGTTGCCAATGCTGCCCCTAAAATCCCCATCTCCAAAGGTACGATAAATACATAGTCAAGAATCATATTGGCTAAACCACCAACAATGGTAACCGAAAGACCTAAACTTGGTTTTCCAGCTGTTACAAAAAAGTACTGAAATAACAACTGTAAAATACCAAAAGGAGCAAAGAATAATAAAACCTTAGCATAAGAATAACAATAAGGGAATAAGTTTTCATTTGAGCCAAGCATATAAAGTAAGGGTTTTAAAAATAATAATCCGATGATTAAGATCAAAACCCCAATGATTGCTCCAACCAATATAATTAAACTAAAATTCTCTTTCGCTTCTTTTTCTTTCTTTTCACCAAGCTTTTTTGCAATAACCGCACTACCACCGGTTGCTAACATAATCCCGATTGCAATGATTACATTATAAATCGGATAGACAATATTAACTGCAGAAAGTGCCTGCGTACCAACAAATCTAGAAACAAAGATACCATCCACCATAGTATACAATGACATAAACACCATCATAATCATACTAGGTAGGGCAAATTTGAGTAATGATCCAAAATGAAATTCTTTTGATAAATTATTTTCCATAATTTCCTCCAATATCATCTGTAAAAGTTTATATATAGTTTCTTATAACAACATTAATATTGCTTAACAATAATATTCAATCTAATGCTTGAATTGCGATACACCACTGGGTATAATAAAGTATAGGGTAACCCGATAGTCAAGAGGTAAAACGAATGAAAATTAATTTGTCAAATTATTTAACCACTGGAGAGTTTGCAGCTTTGGTTGGAGTTACAAAACATACCTTGTTTCATTATGATTCCATTGGTATCTTCTCGCCCGAGATTAAAAAGGAGAATGACTACCGCTACTATCATATTTTCCAAGTTGAAACATTTTATGTCATTACATCCTTAAAAGAATTGGGGATGTCCTTGAAAGAGATTAAAGTATATCTTGATACTAGAACTCCTGAACGGTTTATCACATTATTAGAAAAGCAGCAGAAAGATATCGACCAACAATTAGAACACCTTTTAGCCATGAAACAACTAATTTCAAATAAGATCAAGGTGACAAAAGACTTTTATAAAGCAGATATCACTGCTCTTACGCATAAGAATTATCCAGAAGAATTGCTATTAGTCACTACCGCATTACCCTCCTCCGATGATCGTAGTTTTTCTGAATCTTTTAGTAATCATATGAAATACTGTAATACCTTTGGGATTACTTCTCCATATGCAGTTGGACAAATATTAGATCGGAAAAATGCAGAATTAGGTGACTGTTTTTCCTATCATTATTATTATACTACGATAAAATCATCTCCTCCTGGTGCTAATATATTTGAAAAGAAAGCAGGTACTTATCTAACCGCATATCACACGCAAGGATATGATACCATTGATGAGACTTATAAACGTATCTTACATTATGCAAAAGACAATAAGCTAATGCTTGATAATTATTTCTTTGAAGAAGTGATTATTGATGAGTTATCAGTTAAGGGTTATCAAAACTTTATTGTCTTATTATCTATCCGAATACAAACTTAAAAAGTAAACTTATTTTATTAAAAACAACAAAAACTGATTAACTAAATTAAGTACATGCAATCAAAAACTGATTAACAAAATTAAGTACATGCAATCAAAAAGAAGAAACTGAACCCTAGAGACTAAAGAGCCTCACGTAGGAGAATTCAGTTTCTTCTTTATACAATAATTAACTTCTAATGATAGATTTTTTGTTTAAATTAATAAGATCCAACTGTTCTTATAAATAAAACATCCTATCAATTTCTAAATAACTTAACTTTTCTTAAACCAGTTTTTTCTTCATAATGTTAATAATCTATTATTGAAATAATTTGTAAAAATATTATAATCCCAAAGTATAAAATTCCCAAAGTATATTCATAGGTTAACATAGATCGATTCGCCTAATATTTTGTATCTTGGTTTCATCCGATGCCAAAGCTATTCTTTAATTTCCAAGATTCGCTCCCATTGTCTTATATGCAGAAGAACTACTTAACTTTAAGAAACTACCTAAGTTAACGGAACCGTCGGAATTTCTCAATGTCTGGTGTAAATTTGTACTACTAGTTGGTGCTGATAAGGACACAAAGTCCGAAGTCTTAACACCTGTTGTATTTAATGTTCCATAACTTCCACTTCTTGAATTAACACTTGTAGTCGAAGTGATCAGATAGTACTTAGAACTATTGTAAAAGCTACAATTGGTAGCAGTTCCCTTATACTTATCACTTGAAACAGATTTTGTACTGAAGGTAATAATATTGGTAAAATAATTGTTGGATGAGTCTGCTCTAGCAAAATCAAAGTTGGATTTATTTCCATCAGCTAAACTATTATTAAAGGAAGTACAATTCTTTAATGTAATAGGACCAGGGTTTGAATTATCAGTGAAGCCATGATTTTTATTCTCAAATGCAATGCAGTTTTCTACGTAATGAGCTACTGCTATACTAGTTCCACCAAGTTTAAATCCATTTCCATCACTATTAGCGGTAAAGGCTCCTGTACTTGTTGCACCATTACGGAATGCAACACAGTTTCTTAAGGTTACACTACCAATCTTTCCGGTATCTGTCTTCGTATATAAATCCCATCCATCATCTACGTTATTATAAGCGATACACCCATCAAATACATTCCCTTCACCACAAGTTAATTTTGCAGCAAATCCGTCAGCATTTTCACCAGTGGCAGTATCAAAATTGTTAAAGGACGTGCAGTTTTTGATGAGATTATTTGCAGGCCAATCAGACATGCTTGACAAACTTGAAGTACGTCTACTGATTTGTAAGCCAGAGTCGCGATTAGCTTCTAAAACGCACATTTCTACAATGTTATTTTTTCCACTTACAAAGATACCATTATCAGCAGATCCATAAACACGGATACCGTAAATATGCCAATAATTTGCATCAAGCTGAATACCTCGTGCATTAGTTGCAGTATCACCATAAGGTTGAGAGGAGAAATTAAGCGTTACGCTTCCATTATTGTATGGCATTAATTTGATTCTTGCACTAGAGGTACCATTAATACCAACTGGAATCGTAATTTGTGTGTTATATGTATAGGTTCCTGATAACATATAAATGGTTTGACCAGCTTTCGCTGAACTAATCGCTGCTTCTAAGGACTTTGGATTGGAATAAGTACCACTTGCACTTGCTAAACCACTGTTAGAAACATAAACTACATCCGATGTGGAAGGTGTTGGAGTAGGTGCAGTAGTTACTGTTGGTACTGGTGTTTGAGTAGGTTTTACTGTAGGTGTAGGGGTTGATGGTACCGTGGTAGGTGTTGGAGTTAATGGTGTTATTGTAGGTGTTGGGGTTGGAGTCTGCGCCGAGTCTGTCTTAACTACCTTAAAATAGTAATAGCTAATCCCATCATCTGGTGGATAAATAACATAGGTGCCTGAATTAGGAATTGTAAATGTCATAGCTGTTATGTTATCCTGTACTGCTGTGTAACTTTCTAAATCTTTTCCGTTCCCATATAGAGTTACTCTTCTAGAACTACTTCCAGAACTCATCGCATAAACAGTTAATTGACCAGCTCCAGATGCAGTAAAAGAAATGGCTCTCTTACTAATAGTACCCTTACCACCGGATTTTACTCTCTGGGTGTAGGATACACTGCCATAAGACTTATTAGAACTATCTACTTCCCATGTAGATCCTCCTGCTATAAATGTAAATCCATTTACAGTAATATCAGATGTGTATTTACCTACTGTCATCGAAGTTGAAACATTTAATTCATGTGTTGTTGTCGTTGCTGCTAAGGACTCTTCAGATTTCATCATAGGTAATAATAATCCGAACATCATCGCTAAAGTAACAACAAATGCGACTCGTTTGCTAATCTTCCCTAATTTCATATTTACCTCCATTTTGCGCTTCGCGCCATCCCATAATTAGAAGAAAGTAACCTTTTGATTCTCACACTTAGAAAGAAAATTTTTCATCTCTTATATCTTTCACAATAGATGAGCTAATCATTTCTTTCTGTCTTTAAAAAACACGGATTAACACATAATTCAAATGGTACAACTAGGAATGAAACCCCTGACCTCCTTTCGTGTATAAAAAAGTAAGAATGTAAGTGATTACATATAGCACTCCTATGTTATCACTTTAATTCCTTAGGTGATCTTATTTACGTACAAAATATTAGTATCTTAATCATAAATGGATATGTAAGTATTTACAATATTCAACATGACGAAATAATATTACGTAAATTGGTATTTATGCACAATTTAATCAAATTATTAGGAAGTATTATAACTAAAATGCATAATTTTTAAACTTATAATTCTTCCGGATTATACCTATGAATCAAACTATGATACTAATAAAAAAGAAGTTTGAAATCAATGAATTACTAAAAGCATTCGCATTCATAAACAAAAGAAGTGTCATCAAAAGAAAATAGAACATGATTTTTTTCTAACTCAAACAATGCTTCTCTCTGATCCTCAGTTAACCTTATACAATCGTCTATACTCTTTAAGTCTTCCAGTTTTACTTGGCGTCCACTTAATACTGTTGGAATTTGCTTTAGAATATCGTGATCTATTTTACTTGGTGTTGAATCGAATAAATAATAACTAAGTCCGACTTCGGTGGCTTGTTCTATGTAATGGTCAAAAAGTTCCAAGCGTTTATAAGATAGTGGGTTTTGTTTAGGAAATAATTCATGTAGACTATTCCAAGCAGTAATAAAATGAAATTCTTTCTCCCCCTCTTTCCTTTTTTTTGTACTTTGATATAATTTTTGAATAAGTAAGGCAAGATAATATTCTCTCTCCTTTAGGTTCGATAAAGACATAAGGTTAAGTATCGATTTTTGCTTTAGTATAGTAAAAAAATCAATACTTTGATGAACGTTGAAGATGCTCGCTTTCTTCCCTAATAATAATACCTCAAGTTTTAATCTTAGCTCCATATTACATTCATCTCTTATACTGTTATCTGATATTTCATTACGAATCAATATTTTTACTTTATCAATTAAGTCACTTAACATTGGAAATGCATTCACTGTATTTGTAAATGTATTCTCCCCAAACCATGAATTTTGACTTGTATCAATATCCCAACCGTAATCTGCATAGCACTCATAACACCCTCGTTCCACGATACCTAATAAAGCGTCTGATAATGGTAATACCGTTTGAAAACAGAGTTTTAAAAAATCCACTTGCGTTTGGATCTGTTCATCTTCATAAAACTGAAATAAATTAATAGGAAAGATTCCAGTTTCATTATCATGTCCATCATAAATCCGAGAATTTTCAAACATATGATTCAGTTGCTCGTTACTCTTTGTATTTATGACTAGATAAGAAAAGCTGCTCTCTTCCAGAATGCGATATAATATTCTATTTATTAACTCTTGATCGGTACTAGATAGGAATATATTATGGGTTAATAATTTCTTCGTAAGTACTATTTTTTGCGATGTTATAATTTCTCCATTTTTTACATAATTTCCTATAATTACAGCAGGAGCTTTGAAGCCATTGCTATCCACACAATAATCATTTAATAAATACTCCGAGGAGGGATTTATCGATGTAAGATTATTCGGTAAAGATACCATTATCCCTAATTCTCTACTTGAAACTAAATTTCCACCAAACGCTATTTCACAAGATAATACCTGAGAAAAAACCTTACGTGCTTTCATCTCCTCACAGGAAAAAGTTTTACAATGACAGTTTTGAATTTGAACATAATTTAAAAACTGAAAATTTTGAAAAGCGTTTAAAGCGATCTCATTTTCATTAATACAAGTAAACTTTATTGGGACATTATTTCCGCTACTTCCAGAATAAATTGATTGAGTAATCGACTCTAGTTTATTTAAAACAGCTTTCTTATTTGTCTTTAAAACAGAACTATAAAGATACAATGAGCTTCCTAATGCATAATTCAGTCTTGGGTATAATACCGTCTGAATATAAGTTCTCCATTCTCTAGCACTCATATTTCCGAAAACATCCCTGATGATTGTGGAGTCTGTCTTCGTTAGAGTATTGGTATTACTTAATACATTACTAATCACACCTTGTGTAGTTTTCGACTTCACAGTACCATCTAACTTAATAATTTGGGAGTCAACGATTTCTTCTAACTCATCATTTTCTTCGATGATTTCTTCACCCTCGTTTTTCTCACCAATAATCGGTATTCCTGTTTGTGTTTGCCTGGTTTTTGAGAAAGTATCTATATTCAAAGCAGCACTCGTAAGATTATTAGAACAAGAATTAGCATTAGTATCGGAACATTGTTTCGTAATGATTTCTTCCGTTATCAGAGATAATAGATTATCAACTTCTTCTATTTGATCAATAAAACAAGCAATTTCTTGTAAGGTAAAAGGTTGCCCTATTACCAGATATACAAAATCATCCTCTCTCATGATGGTAGATATCCGGTCAATCCCTAAATTTAAGTTTGTTGTAGTAAGTACACCAGGCGTTCCCTCTACCATTGCATTGAATCTAAAACTATCAATTTCTTGAAGAAGGTCTGAAATCGCCTCCTGATTAATTTGAACTATTTCACTATCTTCAAAATTTCCAGTTAATGAGGTGTATAAAACTTCAGCACTGAAATCGACATTTCTTCTAATGAAGCCTTCATCTAATTGACATTCTAGATTGGGAGCTATTCCGTAAAAGAATCTTATTACTCCTTGAAATCCATATATGATGTAAAAAAAATTCGTTTCATTAATTGGTAACGAATTTAATATATTCTCTATGGCTCTCATTCGTTCGGCATCTGTAGATTCGCTTACATTTTCTACTTCAAATATTACTAATTCATTTGAATTAATTCTTTCTGTATTCTCTAGAACAAGACATGGCGTAGTAGAGAGGTACCAGTTTAGGCTATTATTTAAAAACTCTAATATTTGCTTCTCTAAATTCATAATTACCTCCAACTTACTTTCGTACTAGCTCTTTATAGTATATGGGAGTACTAATAGATTATGAAATTTATCAAGCAACAATAAAAAACAGCAAAGAGAGAAATTTGATAATTTTCTCTCTTTGCTGCTTCTTAAATCCTAATCAATTAATCAAAGATACGCCATGCTACGATAAAACGATTACTCCACCAAGAAGTAATATCACGATAAACAATTTTTCCACTTGAGGAAGAAGCATCGATTACCTTACCATTGCCTGCCGCAATACCAACATGTCCTCTAACAACAATGATATCACCAGCTTGTACATTCGATAAACTTGTAATTTTCTTATATTTACCAACATTTCTCCAACCACTTGATGTAATATAACTCTGTTTAACACCAACCTGATTTAAACACCAATAAATAAATCCGGAGCAATCAAATGCATTCGGTCCCTTTGCTCCAAGAACATATGGAGATCCGACCTTAGATTTCGCAACTCGAATTAATTCACTCACACTTCCACTAACTGTTCCGCTATTGGAATTACTGTTTGAAGAATTGTTATTGGATGAACTGTTATTTGAGTTGTTGGATGAAGAATTTCCTGAATTATTGGAGTTAGAAGATCCGCTGTTGCTATTGGAATTACCAGAATTATTACTTCCGCTGGAAGTAGATCCTGCTTTCACAACATCTGAACTTGTTAACTTTGTCATGGTCATAACGCCAACATTACCATCAGCAGATAAACCATTGTTCTTCTGAAAACTCTTTACCGCATCTTCTGTAACTTCACCAAAATATCCGGTCATGTTGTCAGAAGAAATATATCCATATTTATTTAATAATTCTTGAACACGCTTAACTGCTTCACCACTATCACCAAGCATTAAGCCGTTTGGAACTGCACTAGAGCTGTTTAATACTTCTCTCGTTGAAGGTCCTAAGAAACCGTCCACTACAAGGTCATTTCTTGACTGGAACTGTTTTACTGCTATTGATGTATCATTACCATACTTACCATCTGGAGTCGTTGTAAGATAACCTAGTTCTTTTAATCTCTTCTGTGCAGCTAATACGATATCTGACTGTTCTCCATAAGCGATAAGGTTTGGTTTCGCTTCTTCACTATAGAGCAAGTCCACCGTCATCTCACCAACTTTACCATCTGCGGCAAGACCGTTGTTTTCCTGCATTTTCTTTACAGCGCTTTCTGTTACATCGCCAAAATGCCCTGTTACCATATCAGCAGAAGCAAGATATCCCATTTCATAAAGACGTTGTTGGATACGCTTAATATCAGCACCATCCATACCTAATTTAGCAGCATAATGTTTCGCGCTATCCGATAATAACATCTCATAGGTTTCTGGTCCTAAGATGCCATCTTGTTTTAAATCAGATTGTCTCTGAAACATCGTTACTGCATCGGCAGTAATAGAGCCATAATAATCAGTTGGTTCCGCATCCTCCATAAAGCCAAGATCCATTAATCTTTGCTGAATTGTCATTACTGTGCTATGTCTCACACCAATCGTATAAAACTTAGGAGCTGGTTCTTCATCAACAATAGGCTCCTCTTCTTTTTCAAGAGTATCAAGAGGTTCCTCTACGGACATCACCGTAGTATCCTCATTTGCTCCTTCCGCAGAGGATAAAATATCTGAAGTATTATTTTCGTTAGCTAAAGCAATATCTGCTTGATCAGATTCCCCTTGAATATCGTCTGAGTTTTCTTCTAACGAATTATCTTCATTCTCTTGACTCTTTGAGTTCTCTTGATTTTGAGTCTTATTAGTATTCTCTGTATTTAATGAAGAATTATCTTCTTCGCCCGGATTATCTAATGAAAATGTACCAATCTCATTCTCAAGACTTCTTGGATTTACATTTATTAAACCAGGTGTTATATCAGTGAAACTAAGTTGTTGTGCAACAAGTGCTCTTGCATTAACCTCCTGCGCATTATTCATTGCTGAACTATTCGGAGTAGCTACTGCTGCTCCTAAACCAACTACAGCGCCTACAATAGCAATTCTTAACTTATTTTTTCTCATAAATGGTAACATGAGTTCTGTTCCTTTCCCGACTTTATAAAGCCTTATCCAATCTAGTATTCTTATTATTGAAATTTCGTTAACATTCAATTTTGTGCTTTTTAAAACTACTATTACAATTGTACTACGTAAATGTGTCGTAATTATGACAAATTTATTAACTTTTATCTAGTTTTTCTAATTATACAATGTATTTCATAATTTGACAATATTATTCTACCATATTTATTCCAATGTGAAAAGCTTCTTTTAATAATTTTGTTAAATTTATTTAATAGGATAGTTATAAAAGAGAGAATAGCTAAGATATTGTTAATAAATATTTCTACTTATGTAATATATCATAGCTATCTCCATCTCTCATCTATAGCTTCTTTGTTTAAACTATAGATGAAAGAAGAATATAGCATCTTTGTTTAAACTATAGATACGAGATGGAGATAACCTCTTAGTTCAAACTATAGAAATAATAAAAGAGATAACTCAGACTCATTATTAGGTTGCAACCTTTCGAATCTTAATTATCTCTTTATAATTATTTCAAGAATCCATCGTTATATTTATTAATAGGTGTTATCACAGGCTTACCTTCGTTATCTAACAAAACAGTTAATCCACCAGCGTTTCCATAACAATGAAAAAGATAATTCACTCCGGTTTCTCGATCCACCCAAATTTGGCTCACGTTAGAAAATCCTTGTGAATAGGTCTTTATAAAACGTTCACTATCCATGGTAAACCTCCTTTTTTATCTACATAGGATATTTTCTTCTATAATCATGAAATATTTCATAACCCCTATTTCCTCTGTTTTCTGTTAACGAAGAACAATTATTACATTAGGCTGTGTTATTGCAGGAATACTCCTCGTCGTTCTACTAAATAAAACAATCATATATTTATTCGATATATTACCACAATAAGGTGTACCTCGATCCTCAATTATAATATACGTATTATTCGTAACCTCAAGTTGTAATTGATTATCTTGACTTACTAAAAAGCAGTCAAAAAAATCAGCTTTTACGAATCGTCCAGGTAACTCTAGAGCAATCACTCTGATTTGATAGCGAGGAGGATAAATTAAAGGCATCGGCTGCATAGGATCATAAAAACCAACCACTTTTGCTCCAACTTCATCATAAAAACAATCCACAAAATACGTATTTGCACTGAGAATAAAATGAACCTCATTATTATTTTCTGTCTGTATGGAAAGATCATAATACTCAATACAATCTTTTTTTTGTTCTGAGTATACGGTGTCAATATGAACAATCGTCCCGTAGATAGCCACTAATCCACCTTCTTGATTATTCCTACGCATCTGTTCTTCCCTTGGTATTGAATAATCACATTCCTCAAACTCTTTTGTATTATATAGATCCTTTTCACGGTAACAAAAATCTTCATTAAAATCCATAACTGTAATCCTTATTCTTATCCTTCTATTTAACATATGCTGCATAGAATCATTATGTCTATTGAAAGACAGCTTAGTAAAAACTTCTTAATCCATCTTAAAATTATAGACCTTCAGAAAGATAACCTGCCCCTTTTTTTATCTCTTGTTCGAAAAATAAGTTTTCGACCGCTCTTTCATAATCCGAAAATCGCTCCGCTTTTCTAATCTTTTTTCTATACTTCTCATCATCGGTAAACATGTATGCCCAGTAATGCCATACTTCTTTCATCTTAAATAATACATCACGGTCACCAGACAAAATACGTTTATATTCTATTACTAAGCGTTCATGAAACTCTTTTAAGACACGTTTATCTAAACCCACACCTGATGTAATTTCTTGTATCAGAGCTGGGTTTGCGATAATTCCTCTTCCAAGCATGATTGCATTCACCTGTGGATATTTGACGATAAAGTTTTTATAATCATTCACAGTAAAAATATCGCCATTATAGCAAACCTCATGTTTGCTTGTACTTAATCCTTCCGAAAATACGGTTAGATTCGGTGTATTCTTATAAAAATCCTTTTGAATTCTTGGATGTATAATTAACTCTTCCAATGGATATTGATTAAAGATTAACATCAGTTCCTGAAACTCATCCGGATTATCTAGTCCAATTCTTGTCTTTATCGAGATCTTTGTGACATTTGCATTAAATACCTCTTCTAAAAAACGATTTAATTCTTCTTTCCTAGCTAAAAATCCAGAACCTTTGCCTTTTGCCACCACGGTTCCAGACGGGCAGCCAAGATTTAAATTAATCTCATCGTATCCAAACTCCTTTATCTTTTTTGAAGTCTGTATAAAATCATGTGCATTGTTCGTTAATATTTGAGGGACTACATTCATCCCTTGGTTATGTTCCGGTTTAATATCCTGTAATTCTCTTGTTTTAAAACTTACACTTTGATTTGCTACTATAAATGGGGTAAAATACTTGTCCACATTAGGAAAGTAAGAATGATGAATATTTCGATAAATATATCCAGTCACACCCTCCATTGGTGCGAAATAAAACTTCATATATTAAAACTCCTTGATCTATACAAATATAATAAAATCTACTTTAAATCTTAATCATTATTGGAATTAAAGATCTCTTTTCTTTAATTCCTGTTCATTATATGGTTCACAGTTTCGCTATTATTCTTGACTTCTTCATCTAATAACCATATCTACGCATTCAGCACTCATTTTTCTTAACCTTAAAGTTAACAAGGTCATAGTACTTTTTCAAATAAAAAGTACTACCTTTTTTGTGTAGAATGTAGTTACCAGAACAAACAAAAACACGAAAGTATTTCATTGCTTATGAACATTATACTTTATTTATTTCAAATCATTCAATACCAATCTAACAATGTCAATGCGAATAGTTTAGGTTAAAGATAACTGGAATAAAGCTACATCATCTATTAATGAATCATAGGAGGATTTAAAATAGTTTCTTTAAAGTTTTTCTTTAGTTCAGGTTCTGCATTCAACCAGTCTTGCATGCAAGTAAATAATAACATTCTACGATGTTGATGGTTATCATTATGAATAAATCCTTAGTCATCTATGCAACGACTGAAACTTTTTATGGTCTGATTCATCAAGCAACTTTTATCTCAGTATCCTTGCACCAGTTCGTAAAAAAATCTATTTCCTGCTCAAATCCAAGGTTAGAATCCTCAATCTTTTCTTGAAATGACTTAGTAATTGTATGAGATTTTCCTGTCAGCTTTCCCCAATGATAAACTAACTCATCTGTTAGTTCAGCACTTTCAGGATTCTTACCTTCACAATAATCCATAACATATGCTGCGTAATTTTTCAGTTTCTGGAAATGCTAGAATTTTTAGTACTTTTTTCTTAGAATCCTCTTCATATGTAAAAACAGTACCATCTGAATCTTCTCTTCCACCACCTAGAAAGATTAAGGCAGCGTCATCAATGGATAATTTATCACAGATCTCTCTCTTTGCATTATCTGTTAATTTTATCATAGTACCCTCATTTCTGTAGAATAACTTTCTTATTATGGTGTTATTTTCCATCATCGCTTCTTTCTCAATTTATCGATTATCGTACAGCTTATCGTCAGCATATTGCCATGAAAAGATTACTACCCTACCTATAAATTACTTCTATCTTTCATATACGCTATAAAATCAGCTTAGACGAAAGGGTCATCTATCAAAAAAGAATGCGTTATTCCTTCTACATTCTTCCAATGTTACTGGCTCAAAATGATTGATATCAACCCCAACATTAAGAGCATAAGGATAATTTCTAGCTAAAAACTCATAGACTCCCTCTGTCTTAGAATCATGTATGTGCCCATATAAAAGAAGACTTTTCCCTTCCCCTACATTTCGGTGTGAGTCCGTCCATTCTAATAAAGGAAAGTGACATAAGGTTAGGATTTTGTTATTCATTTTTAACATCTTCATTAGGTCAACGGATTCAAAACAATTTTTAAGATCTACATCCTTAAGTAGGTGTAGGTCATGATTCCCTGGGATAAGGTACTTTTGTCCCTTAAGCTTATTAAGATACTCAATGGTTTTATCAGAATCGATCGATTTATGAGTCAAATCTCCTAGAATATATACGATATCCTCCTCTTTCACTTTTTGATTCCACCTTGTAATTAGATAAGAGTCCATCCTTTGTATATCAGGGAACTGTTTTCGAAATTCTAATATTTTCTTATACCCCAGATGCAAATCAGCAGTAAAATATGTCATTGTCATTCCCCCTATTGTTTAAGATATATTGAATCATATTAAGAAACCCTTGATTTTTGTTATTCCTCTATATCTTTTTATGATTAACAGGTATTCCTGCAAAGCTTCCTTCCCTTGTAGGTTATTGTTCAAAACTAAATTTAATACTTTCTCTCTCTTGTCTACACTGAATTTCTAATAATTCTACTTCCATAATAGTCGGAATATCTCTGATACCACCTAACGATTTTTGCTTTCTATTCATTCCATGGAGTCCTTCTTTTTTCTCTGCTTTAAATAAAAACATCATACTACTGCAAGAACCACTTCTTGGAATAATAATCTCCTCTAACTCCTCCTTACTATAAAAATCAAGTTGGACCCCATCCAGACTCTCATATTCAATTACAGGAATCAGCGTGCCTTTGGGATAATTCTCTTCCAATGCTTTATAAAAAGAAGACTTCATTTCTTCAAGCTGTTCCATAGTGAAATATTTTTGATATTTTGGGTCTTCAAATCGTTTCTCTTCCTCCTTCCAGATATCATAGAAAAAGAGATCTAAGATATAGGCTGTTTGTATAGTACCGTCTTTTAATTTATATGTAATCTTACGATTTTGCTTACCAGCCTTAAGGGTAATTCTCTTTTTCACTGGGTGTTTTATAAAATAAGGTTGAAATTCTAGTTCTATTCCTTGTTCTTTTAGACCCTTTGGGATTCTTTTAAAGTTACCTTTCAAGTCAACTTTCGTAATAATTAAGTGATTCAGTTCCACATCATCCCAACCAGAAAAAGTGACTTTTTCCTTCATTAACAATGTGATAAATTGGATGATTTCACTCTCATTTTGATTACAAGGGGTAGAGGAACTACAGGTAACGAAATAATCTTTATGGTCTGTATGAATGCATTTAATATGTAATAAAGCATCCCTTTCAACATCATTCGTTAATATCTGTTCTCTTCGTTTTAATTTGCCTAACATTTCTTTCTTGTACAGCCTACGTCGCTTTTGTTCTAATAACTTACGACTTTCTTCCTCTTCATTTTTTGTTAACAACCATAAAGAAATAGTATCTTTTACTCTTGTAAATGCCAGACATAATGCACTGATCCCTTCTAATTCAATAGAGAAATTCAAGGGTACTATTTCATCGTATTGTAGCAGATCGCTCTTTAATTGTCCAATTCGCATATTACTTATCCTTCTTAGTTCTCTTAATTTTTCTATCATTAAATGATTTCCCATTCTACTTATCTTCCAGAGATATAACAGATAACACACTTTTAATAACTCTTTAAATTAACTTAACTATACAAAAAAATATATAATTGTGCAACTGCTTCTAGTTTATGAAAAAGAAAGAACCAGACGTTAATCTAATAACAAAAATAATCTTTATGTAATCTAGTCACTGTAAAATTAGTTTAAAAGTCTTATACTAAAAACATAAAACGACACAAGAACAAATCTTGTAATGCAATAACATACGAAAATAACAATGATATCAATATAGATAAAAAATGTAAGGAGGACTATATATGGGATTTTTAGATAACATTTTAAGCACATTTGGAGGAAATTCCTCTACTAAAAAAATAAAATATGAAGAAGCAGCAAATAATTTAAAGAATGATAAAAATATTATGTTATTAGATGTAAGAGAAAATTATGAATTTCAATCTGGTCATATCAAAGGAGCTAAAAATATATCATTATCTGTTGTTGAGAAAACGATTGGTACCATAGTGAAAGATAAAAATGCTACCATCTATGTATATTGTCAGAGTGGTGCAAGAAGTGCAAGAGCTTGTCAACTATTAACCGCAAAAGGTTATACTAATGTTTATAACCTTGGTGGTATAATGGGATGGCCATATGAAATAGTACGATAGAGATTCAATAGGAGAAATGCAACATGAAAAAGGTAGTAATTATTGGAGGAGTGGCAACTGGCGCATCTGCAGCTGCTAGACTTCGAAGATTAGACGAAACAATGGAAATCGTCATTATTGAACGAGGAGAATATATTTCTTTTGCAAACTGTGGTTTGCCTTATTATATTGGCGATGTGATAACAGATAGAGATGAATTATTAATGGCAACACCAAAACTTATGAAGGATCGTTTTCATATTGATGTCCGAATTCATAGTGAAGTAACAAAGATTAATCCATCAAAAAACAGCGTTACAGTTCAATCCGTTGAGAAAGGAACTTATGAGGAGACTTATGATTATCTTATCATAGCACCAGGAGCCAAACCGATTGATTTCAATTTCAATGGGGTCAAATCAAATAAGGTTTTTACTCTTCGTAATATGTATGATACGGATCGAATCAAAACAGCTCTTCATGATGTTCAAAAAGCTATTATCATAGGCGGTGGATATATTGGTGTAGAGATGGCTGAGAATTTAGTAGAAAAAAATATTGAAGTAACTTTGGTACAAGCCCTTCCTCATATCCTTGCGCCATTTGACGATGATATGGTAATTCTAGCAGAAAATGAGATGCGACAAAAAGGGGTGAATTTACTTTTATCAGAGAAAGCTGTTGCTCTACATGAGACTGCGACTGGCGTCTCTTTAGAGCTTGAGGGCGGTAATTATGTAGAAGGAAATATCTTAATTTCTGCAATTGGAGTGGTACCTGATACAGATTTCTTAAAGGATTCTGGTATTACTCTTGGCAAACGTGGTCATATCATTACAAATGAGCATATGCAGACAAATATCCCTAATATCTATGCTGGTGGTGATGCTGTTTTGGTAACGGATTTTGTAACCAAGCAAGAAACTGCGGTACCTCTTGCTGGACCAGCCAATAAGCATGGACGAATTATCGCAGATAACATCTGTAATATTCCTTCCATATATAAAGATACCCAAGGGTCAACCGTTATCAAAGTATTCGATTTAACCTTAGCAGCAACAGGAAACACAGAGCGTCAATTGTCCTTGCAAGGAATCGAACACCAAACTCTCATTATTCATCCGAATCATCACGCAGTGTATTACCCAGGTGCAGAACCTATCACGCTAAAGCTTATCTTCAATTCGAAAGGAGCAATTCTTGGTGCTCAGGGAATTGGAACAAATGGTGTGGATAAAAGAATTGACGTGATCGCTACTCTATTAAGGATGGGTGGTACCATCCATGACTTAGTGGACTTAGAGCTTTGCTATGCTCCACCTTATGGTTCTGCGAAAGACCCTGTTAACTTCGCAGGATATGTAGCTGAAAATGTTCTTTCGAAAAAAACAGAATTAGTTCACCCAAGGGAACTGCAAAAAATCAAAAACAATCCGAATATTGTTGTACTCGATGTTCGTACCAAGGGTGAACGAAATGATGGTAAAGTGGATGGCTCTGTACACATCAATGTGAATGAGTTAAGAGATAGACTAAGTGAATTAGATAAGAACAAAGAATATTGGATTTACTGTGCGGTTGGCGTAAGGGCTTATGTAGCAGAACGAATTTTAAAACAGCATGGATTTCAGTGTAAAAATATAATAGGCGGCTATCAAACAATTTCTGCTCTTGGTCTAATTGTTCCATAACTATAGAGAAGTGATTTGTCAGTGAAATATGGATAATTAACTCCACTTGTTTAATTACGATATGTAGTCATAGGCTGTAAATAATGTACAATCATCATTATTTATGAGATACAATCACTGTAATATAAACAAATACATTCACTGCACGATGTTATTAATGATATCAAAATCACAAATTATTATTGAAATATGATCACGATGCTATAAAGAATTATAATCACAATGTTAAATCAATTTTCTGTCACAGTGATTCTAAAATATACAAATTTAAACAATTTGCTCCTCCTTAAGTTAGACATTTGAAATAATAATAATGAACTTAAGGAGGAGCAGCTTTATGTCATATATCGGAAACTTCTAATAATAAGTTAAACATTCCAATTCGTATTACCTAGCTTTTTTAAAATATCTTTATCATCTCAATTGATAACCTATATCGTCTTTAATAAGTCTTTATCTTCAAAAAATATTAACCTATTTCTTATTCAACAGCCCAATATATTCTGAATAGTTTACTTATATCCAGCCCTGTTCCTTCCAATAGGAAGCATCTTTCGGTGTACCAAGACCAGCTTTTTGCATGTTCCCCATTAGCTTAAATATTATGTTCTGTCGAAGCCCTCGTTTTACATGACCATGTTTTCTACTAATTTTTTTAGCAATTTTCTTTGATTTAAGTAATAATTTATCTTTTGTTTTTGGCTTAACATCGTTCCAATTTGCAGCTGCTACCACTGCATTGATACAAAATATTCTTGGAATTCCCCACCAAAATAATTGCTTTTTTATTTGTTTTGTTGCGCTTTTCGCCCCCATTCCAGCTGTCGTAGCTATTGCAATACCAATTTTGTGCTGCATATTCCCTAATGGCCTATGGCTAAACCATCGATAAGCCATATGATCAAAGAATGTTTTTAATTGCCCTGTCATTCCCATGCAGTAATTAGGCGAATCTATGATAATTACGTCAGCTTGTTCTATGGAGTGAATGATTTCTTTGGTCACTTTACGGTGAGGGCAATTTTCCTCCTCCTTTAAAATACAAGTATAACATCCAATACAATATGGAATATCATTTACATAAAATTCACTTAACGAATCTTGATTGGTTACAAGTTCCTTCAATAATAGCTGTGTAGTGTTCCAGGTACTACCATGATGCTGTTGTCCGTGTAAAACCACTAACTTCATAAGCTTACCTCCGAGAATATAACCTAGAAAATTGGCTAACATGATTTTTTAGAGCTTCTATTGCTTCTGCCTCTTTTTCCGGTTTTTTATCATATTTCGACAATAACAAGAAAATTGGTGCATAAAAATGTAGCGCTACTGTTTCAGGATTACTTTCAACAAAGACACCTTGTGAAATAAGGACTCCAAAAAGGGCAGATTGAAACTCTAATGCATTACTAACATACATCCTTTGAAAGGTATCACCAGCAATAGAATTGCGGTATTGTTCTGCTGTTACCATACGCCGAAATGGTGCTGCAAATTCGTCTTTCAAAAAATATAAGAATAAGCCTTTTGCAATCACTTGTAAGTGTTCTTCCGTAATACCAACATAACCATTTGCAGCTTCTTTCGCACTCCCTTTTGGAACTCCGATTGCACTCACTGCCTGATGATACCGTAATTCCATTTCATTCAATAAATGGTTGAATATCTCTTCTTTACTAGAAAAATGATTATAAATAGATGCTGCTTTAATCCCAACTTCTGCCGCTATATCACGCATAGACACCCCTTCATAACCTCTCTGGGAAAAAAGCTGTAACGACTTACTTAGTATCAATTCCTTTGTAGTCATAGAAACCTCCAATTTTACTATTACTCGCATGAAACAATAGAGTATTTTTATGTAGTTTAGATTTCATAAATCATAACTCTTGTGAAACTTCAATATCCTTCTATTCGCTGTTTGTTTATAATTAATATTGCTAAAAATTATTAAGATAGAATCATGATAACTCTTGAAGCTTCAATAATGATAGTCTTTAGTATCACTGTTAAAGACAAAAGATAGAACATAATCTCCCTGTATTTTTGATTACGGTTTAGCATCGCTGACACAAAGCTGTATGCTATGACTCCTCCTCCGATGCAGCATAGATAGGACTGTATACTATCCGCTGCAAATATACCTCCTGATATCTCCGTCTCCGTCATTGCTACTACTGATAAATCATACCTGTCTCTTGTTGCTACAAAGATACATAGTATAAGACCACATAGAGTTAAGAAAGCTATGCGACTTCTCCAATTAGTAATTTGTTTTCTTTTTTGTATCGTTATTATGATATAGGACCATATTCCGATTACCACAATCGTTGATATTACTGCTGGAACATTTCCAAAAAATAACTCAATCATTCATATTCCTCCTTGGCTAACGCTTGTTAGTATCATGATAACTAACAGTCGTTAGTTTGTCAATATACTATTTATATTAATTGTTTGATTTCAAAAGACACTGATGCAAACACTCTAATAACGATGTAATTTCAATGACTGCTTAAAATTATCTTTATCCGATAAACCGTTCTATCTTATTTATTCACGAATACTTGCAAAATAAGCATTGATAGTTGGAATATAATGTAATAATATAATTATTAGAACAATCTGCCATACTATACAATCCACAGGAGGTTATATCTATGCAAATAACTTTAGAGCCAATTGGCTATGTTTCAAACTAAAACCGTATTATCCAATGTATGATTGCAGAGAAGATGCAAAAGTTCCGGAATGGGTAAATCGTTTGATGGCACATTATTTTTAATATATCAATGTTAACTATTGCTATGTTACTGCTTTGTGATCTACAAAAAAAAATCGAGTAGAAAATAGCTGAAACTATCTGCTACTTCCTACTCGATTTCCTATCGTAACATACTTATACTTTTTCTACATGTGAGGAATTCATTAAACAATAGTCCCCCTCGTATATCCCGGTCAAGCTCCTTTGATTTTTTTTCATGATCAGTAATCCATCTATACTCGATAAGCTAGCGACACTTCACAATATAATCAAAGTTAAGATTACATCAAGGAAGCGATAAAAAAGTGCGAAACAAAATAACAAAAACCCAGTGAACTTATCTTTAGTCTGAATGTAAGTTTACTTCAAAGCTAGTACCACTTTGATCTGATTTTATTATCTGTATCTTTCCGTCGTGAAGTTCCACAATTTTCTTAGCAATCGTTAATCCAAGCCCATTTCCTTTGGTTGCATGAGAAGTATCACCTTGATAAAATTTATCAAAAATACGATTTTTCGTATCATCACTCATTCCGGTTCCTTGATCCGAAATAGTGATAACCACATATTTTTGATTTTGGATTATTTGAATATCTATGATTGAATTCATAGCAGAGAACTTGATTGCATTATCAATTAAATTAATCCATACTTGCTTTAGAAGTTCTTCATTTCCATAAAGAAATATTTCTTCACAATCAAAGGCTATCTCAAGATTTTTTTCCATCCATCTTTTTTCAAGCAATACGACTACTCGCCTTATCTGTTCACTGACATTGAAGCGAGTCTTGTCTGTAACTATTGTCTGATTTTCTATTTTAGATAGATTTAGTACATTCGTAGCAAGCTCTGCAAGACGATCCGATTCACTAATAATAATATCTAGATACTCATCCGTTTCTTCCTTGGTTAGGTCATTGTACTTAAGCATCTTTGCAAATCCCCGCATCGATACAATAGGGGTTTTAAATTCATGCGAGAAATTATTGATAAAATCCGAACGTAATATTTCTATGCTTTCTAATTCTTCCGCCATATGATTAAAACTTGTATTCAATTTTTGAAACTCCTGTGGTCCTTTTAACTTTACTCTCACACTAAAGTCACCTTCTGCTAATCGATCTGCTGCAGATATAATTTCTCGAATCGGAGATAGAGGTATTCTACTAAAGATCATTGATATAATAGTACCAATTATCACACTTACTACTGCAAACAAAAAGATTGGTGTTAAAGGTGCTCTTGCTGACATCGACTCAAACATCTTGTAATGACTTAACACAATAAATATACCAAACAATAAAGTTACTGTTACTAGCATAATGATAAATATGATAAAAGCAAACAGTAACGCCAGTCGAAACCTTCCACATTTCTTATTGGAATTAGTCACAATTTTTCACCGCCTTATACCCGATTCCTCTAATTGCTATAATATCAAATTCCGAGTAGCCTTCAAATCGCTTTCTCAATCGATTTATATGCACATTTACCGTTGTATCAACGGTTTCAGACTCCATCCCCCATATCTCATCCATCAATTGTATTCGAGTAAAGATTCTATCCGGGTAAGATAACAGCTTATAGAGCAAATAAAACTCTTTTTGCGGAAGAGTTTGACTTTCCCCATCCTTGGAAACAGTCAGCGCATCATAATCTAGCGTTACTTTGCCAATATGAAGCTTGTGTTCATTCACTATCTTAGCACGACGAAGTAAGGCTTTGATGCGAAGCAGCATTTCATCTTCATTGACAGGCTTCACCATATAGTCATCTGTTCCTGCTAGAAATCCTTTGCATTTATCTTCCGGTAATTGTTTGGCTGTTACCATGAGAATTGGCGTATTATCATTGACATTTCTCAATTGTTTCGTAAATTCATAACCGTCCATCTTTGGCATCATTATGTCAAGAATTATTAAGTCAATATGTTGTTTATCCATTAATTCCAATGCATCAATTCCATTGTCTGCACAAAAAACTTCATATCCAGCATGCATTAGTACTGCTTTCATTAACCTGGAAGTATTTTTATCATCTTCTACGACCAATATTTGAAACATAGAATCGTTCCTCCTTGAGAAATAAAATAACATCATCTATTGAGAAATTCTTTCATTCACACTATCGGAACTAAGAATTATCCCAATAATCGTATTATCGATGCATACAGCACACCTTATAAAAAGTAAAAAGTAACTTCGGATAACTCCGGTTATCGGAGTTCAGAATATCTACGATTGTAGGTCAACAGTGTGTAAATGCACATCTCTTGTTCTAAATAACATGTTATATTAATTCTATTATATCATGGAAGATAAACCTAAAATAAACAAATATTCATGTTAAGTTAAAATTAGATTTCAATTTAATTAGTAAACGACTGTACTACTTTCCCAAAATTAACAAAAGTATGTAATACTTATGCTTTCAATAGTAATTCCATAGTTAACTTAGTTATTAATAACAAGTAAAAAAGAGCAGCCAAATTACCTTCTACTGCTCTTAAGCGTGTTCAATATTGCTCATCTGTATTATAGATAGAATATGAGGCTTAATGGTTGTTAATCTCGTTGTTATTCCAATCTATCTGCGCCCACTTTTTAATACAGATACCATCGTCCCTGCAATAAAAGGTATCTATAGTTTCCTTATCTCTATCATACAAGGAACGCGTGACAACCAAATTACCTTCAAAGTCATATTTATAGGTTTCAACAATAAGGTATGCCGTATCCATTTCCATGGTAAGGGTTTCCGGAATCTCATCAGAAGCGTACTCATTCCGCGATATTATGGCGCTATCCTGATTCATTTGAATGATCGAAATTTTTTCTGGAGCAAACATCATAGACAGTGATATTTTTATTGAGATACTTCTTGATTTGCTTTTTCCGTTTCCAGTATCTGTTGTAGTTTCGTCAAGAGTTGTTGAGTAAACAACCCCTTCTCCTTGCACACCATTCATCATATAACCATTTCCTGCAGTTACATATACACTGCCATCAGCACTCTGGAAAACAGGATTGATATAGAAGGTATTATCAGCATTGCCTATTGCTCCGTAAATCGTCCCTTCCAGTGTGATACTATCTTCCTCATCACCGTAGCTGTATCCTGAATGTCAGTCGCTGATACCTTCATCTGTACCTGAAGTAATAAAACTATCCTCATCCTCTGTCGCAGGAACTGTAGCCGCAAAATAAGCGATACCATCGACACTATCAAAAACGAACTCTCTAGTGTTCATTGTGTTACCTGTTTTTTCTTCTGTTAATACTCGAGTTTTAAGTGTTGCATACAAACGTCCTTGATACTTACTATTGTTACCGTCAAGGATAATCTCACCTCCATCAGTCAACTTGTTTCTGTTGTCGTTAAGTTTTCTTACTACTAACCATCTCTCTTCTAAAACAACAATTATTCTATCCATGACATATCACCTTATCTTAGATGTTGATTAACCTATTTATTTAAGATATATTAATCATGAAAGAAAAATCTTAAATAATCAAATTAATACGGTATAGTTTATTTTCAGTTTCTCTTTCTAATATATAATACGTCAGTAATGGCTTCCCCACAATAAACAGAAAGGTAGACAACACATTATGCTACAAATAAAGAACATATCAAAGAAATATTCCACGAAGTATCTAGTGCAATCAGCTCTCGATGATGTTAGCTTAACTCTTCGGGATAATGAGTTTGTTGCAATACTAGGTCCAAGTGGATCAGGTAAAACGACCTTACTTAATATCATCGGTGGTCTAGATCGTTACGATAGCGGAGATCTGATCATTAATGGTATCTCAACCAAAAAATATAAGGACCGCGATTGGGATTCCTATAGAAATCATACCATAGGTTTTGTTTTTCAAAGTTATAACTTAATCCCTCACCAATCCATCTTATCCAATGTAGAATTGGCTCTTACTATCTCTGGAATCACTAAAAAGGAACGGAAAAGACTCTCCAAAGAAGCATTAGAAAAGGTAGGTCTTGGTAATCAAGTCCATAAGAAACCAAACCAACTCTCAGGTGGACAGATGCAGCGTGTTGCGATTGCTAGAGCTCTTGTCAATAATCCGGAGATTCTTCTTGCTGACGAGCCAACCGGTGCGCTTGATACAGAAACAAGTATCCTTGTAATGGATTTATTAAAAGAAATCGCTAAGGATCGGCTTGTTATCATGGTTACCCATAATCCTGAACTCGCAGAGAATTATGCGACACGTATTGTGAAGCTTCGTGACGGTAAGATTACAGATGATTCTGATCCTTATCAGGAAAATGAACAGGAAGTTGCTAAGCCAGAGCACAAAACGATGGGTAAAACTTCGATGTCTTTCCTAACGGCACTATCACTAAGTCTTAATAACCTGAAGACCAAAAAAGCTAGAACTATCCTCACTTCCTTTGCAGGAAGTATTGGTATTATTGGTATCGCTCTTATCTTAGCTCTTTCGAGTGGTATTAATGCTTATATAGAAACGGTACAAAAAGATACTCTTTCAACTTATCCAATCAGTATCGAAAGAGAAAGTATCGATATGACATCGATGATGACTGCGATGATGGAACAAAATACCTCGAATGGGGTCGAACATGAGCTTGATAAGATTTACTCGAATAATATTGTTACCGGTATGTTTTCCACCTTAAGTGAAGAAACCAAAGCAAATGACCTAGGCACATTTAAGGAATATATTGAAAGTGGAGAATCTAAGATACTTGATTATGTATCTACAATTCAATACGGGTATGATTTGGATTTACAAATCTATAGTTCAGATACAACAGATGGTATCCTGCAGTTAAATCCAAGTGAATTATTAAGCAATCCTGGAATGGGCGGTATGAGTGGTATGAGTGCTCCAGGTATGGGGATGATGTCTTCCAATGTATTTGAAGAAATGTTAGGAAATCAAGAACTTTTACAATCTCAGTACGATGTTCTTGCAGGACGTTTTCCAGCAGAAGGTGCATATAATGAAGTAGTACTTGTTGTTGATGAAAACAACGAAATCAGCGATTTGTCTCTCTACTCTATTGGCTTAATGGATCAGGAAGAATATAAAAACATTCAGAAGGCATTAGCAAAAGGAGAAGATGTGAAAGAACCTGAACAGGCGTCTTTTACTTATGATGAGATTTTAAAAACTTCTTTTAAATTAGTTTTAAATACAGACTATTATGAATATAACAAGGAAGCCGGTCTTTGGAAGGATATGCGTGAGGATAATGCATTTATGACCAAATTAGTGGAGGATTCTTTGGAACTTAAAGTTGTTGGTATCCTGCGTCCGAATCCAGAAGCAAGTGCTACTTCGATTAACGGTGCAATCGGTTATACCTCTTCTTTAACAGAATATATTATTAACAATATTAATAACAGTGATATAGCAAAAGCTCAGCTTGCGGATGCAGAAACTAATATTTTTACGAATATGCCTTTTGACATGGATGGCTATATGGATACCATGACAATGGAAGAAATCACTGATTTCGTAAAAACACTATCCATGGAGGAACAACAACAATTTTATGAGCTTAGCACTACCATGACAGAGGAAGAAATCATTGCTACCTTCGGTGAACAAATACGTTCTGCCGCAGGGAAAGAAGCTTCCTATGATAGCAACATAGCCCAGTTAGGAATTGTGAATCTTGACAAACCATCCAGAATTAACCTCTATCCAACGAACTTTGAATCTAAAGATGCGATTGCTGATATTATTGAAGATTATAATACAATGCAAAAAGATGCTGGCCATGAAGAAATGACCATAAACTATACTGATATTGTAGGACTTATGATGTCTTCCATCACTACTATCATCGATATGATCAGTTATGTACTAATTGGTTTTGTAGCAATTTCACTTGTCGTTTCCTCCATTATGATTGGTATCATCACCTATATTTCTGTACTGGAGAGAACGAAAGAAATTGGTATCTTACGTAGTATTGGTGCTTCAAAGCGAAATATTTCTAGTATTTTTAATGCGGAAACTTTAATTATCGGATTTACTTCCGGTTTACTTGGTATTGGTATCTCTCTCCTACTATTAATACCGATTAACGCAATTATTGCTGCTTTATCTGGTATCTCTACAATTGCAGTCTTACCATGGGGCTATGCGGTAGTACTTGTAGTGATAAGTATGATTTTGACCTTAATAGCGGGCTTGATCCCATCTAAGAAGGCAGCTAAGAAAGATCCTGTAACTGCACTTAGATCAGAGTAATAAAAATACCACAAAGGACTCTTCGTTTAAACAATATCATAAAATAAATACGAGTGAGTAAGGCCGAAAATACCACATTAATAAAACAACATCTAAATTAATTTATGATACATGAAAACGGGTATCATCAAAAAACTCCAAGTCGGAAATTAATTTCCTACTTGGAGTTTTCTGTTGATACCCATAATATTTCTCTACTTGTCTCTTACTAGTTCTAAGATATACTTAATAAGAGCTCGTGATTAATATTTCTCTACCTGTCTCTTACTATTTATAGGATACTCCTTAATAAGAACTCGTGATCAGAATTATCTATCTTCTCTTACTAAAAACATATTATCGTCCATATCATAAAAATGAAACATACTTCCATAAGGCATGGTCAAAATCTCACTAACCTTCACCTCTTTGTCTACTAATTCCTGATAAGTCTTTTGTATATCATTCGTACTTAAAAGGATCGATGGATGTCCAACATTCGTATCTGGATTCTGCATCTCCATTAGTTTTTTTTCATATAAGACGAATGTCGTAAAGGAATCATTTGCTGGTCCTACTTCAAGCCATTTCATCTCTGGTCCCATTGGTTGTTCTAACCGTACGACAAAATTCATCTTTTCTGTCCAGAATTTTTTCGCTTCTTCTTGATTATTCACATACAACGTAACTTTTCCAATATTTTGAATCATTCATTAACCTCCAATTTTCAGTTAGTAAATTCCCTATGCTAGTTATCTTGACCATTATAAAGTATCTTTATTCTATAAGAATTACTCACTCGTATCTGTTTGCATTTACAAAAGAAATAAACTCTCTTTTATCACGTTACCTGCATATTTTTTTGGACTGCATCATGATTCATATCATTTCTTTGTGAATTTATCTTTCACTTTTATCTTTTACCTGATCTATTATACTCCTCATATCATCTTTTCTCATAGCGCCTTGCAGATATCCTTCGATACCTCCTTCCGGGTTGATAATAAAGGTTGTAGGGTATACGGAAATATTATAGTAATAGGATAAATTCGATGATTCATCAAAAACAACTGGGAAAGTATAATTCTTGTCTTCTAAAAATTCGATGATTCCTTGCTTTGACTTTTCTCCACCTTCATTTGGGAAAGCAACACCTAAGATGATTACATCCTCCTCATTACTTCCATATTCCTTATAGATATCTTCAATATGAGGCATTTCTCTTTTACAAGGTGGGCACCATGTAGCCCAAAAATTAAGAAATACAGTTTTTCCTTTATAATCACTCAGGGTATGAATAGTTCCATACTGATCAACTAATGTAAAATCTGGTGCCATTATAACTCCAGATTCTCCAGTCGAATTTGATCCTTGTGAATACGCAGGTCTGATAAATTTAGGTGTAGTAATCCCGTTAATTAAGACAAGAAGTCCCATTAATAAAATAATATATCCTCCAAATGTTTTTAATTTAGCTGATTTTAACTTTACTTTATCCAGTAATTTAAGCATGTTATCAGAGAATGCCGCCACAATAAGAAAAGGAATAATAAAGCCTAACGTATAAACACCGATCAGAAGATTTCCTGTCAAAACATTACGGTTTGTTGACGCCAAAACAAGAACAGAAGCAAGCATTGGCCCAATACAAGGAGTCCATCCAAAACTAAAGGTAAGACCTAATAAATATGCTATGATCGGATTCATCTGCTTTGTTTTCAGTTGTATCCTCTTTTCTTTTTGTAAAAAAGGAATCTTAATGTCACCCACATAAAATAGCCCCATAAGAATAATAAAGATGCCTCCACCAATTAGGAGATATCGTTTATATTCCGTCAAAAAGGTCCGAAATATCCCTATTCCTGTCCCTAAGAGAAAGAATGTAGTAGAAATTCCAAAAACAAATAAGAGAGTATTTGTTAATAGCACTCTTTTATTACGTTTTTTTTGATGATTTATGTTTTTATCATTCCGGCTATTTGATAAAATAGCTAAGTAAATTGGCAAAATAGGAATGACACAAGGTGATAAGAAGGACAATACGCCTTCTAAAAATACAATGATAAAATTAATCTTTTCCACATTACCTCCTACTAACTTTTCTCATACGAAAGTTTATATCTATAGCTTATCAAACCGTAGGAGTTCAAGCAATAGGGCACTTTTTAGTAACGTCCCGATTTATCACACTTTAGATTATTACTTCCCCATGCAATCATCTCTTCCACTAAAGGTAATAATGTTAGTCCTTTTTCACTAAGATAATAGTGAGATTCGATACTATTACCATTGATTTCTTTTTGATTTCGCACAATTTCTTGATTCATAAGTAATTCTAGTTGTTGAGTAAGCATCTTTCTCGTACAACCTTCTAACTCTTTTTCTAACTCAGCAAAACGCTTCTTCTCATGATCTATTGTACAGATTATGGTCGCTATCCACTTTTTACCTAATAGATTAGCAAGTGCCTCAACAGGGCAATCATAGCTTTCTTTCTCGTTATGAATACTCATTTTCATACTCCTTAGATATTGAATCATTTATCATTCCTATACTTACTAAAGTACTGATTTATCTTATTTTATATCATATCGACATAGATAACATCAACTTTCTTTCGCTTTGTTTAATATTTCTTGGAATTTTAGATTTCTTCAAAGAAAATCCATGCCTTTATCATGTTCAAGTCCATGCTATAGCCCTGACAACATCTGCTTTCCCATAAAATCACCATCTGACTTTTGTTGGATATTGATTCAACATACTGTAATATCGAACAGGAATGAGAAGAAATAAAGTAAGAAGAAAATAAGTTGTTGATTTAGATACAATGTGCTAAAATCTAATTAGCAAGTTAAATTATGTAAATAAAATAAGGTCTTTCCTAGATTGAGAAATCATCTTTTCATTTATAAAGACAATTAATTTTAAAAGAATGGGGTTATTGATGAAAACCAAAACGATACTCTTACCAATGCTTCTACTGACTAGCATCGTATTATTTTCTGGCTGTGCTAAATATTTTGTGAAAGACAAAGCAAAAGAAATGTCCTCAAAGACTGAGGCAAACCTACCGGATAAAATAGACTCAGGCGTAGACAAAACCACTGATGAAAAAGACATAGAGAAACCTGTAACAAAAGAGAAAGAACAAAACAATCTTACTGATTTGGATATCAATCCGTTATATTGCAAGTTTTTGCAACACGAGATCAAAGTGCAAAATCCTTATACGCAAGGCATGGAAGGTTATAATCAGGAGTTGAGTTTTTTTGATGAAAATGAATACGAGACTGAGTTTGAAAATGCTGAAAAATTGTTTACTTTAACAGATGTGAACAGTGATAACGAAAAAGAGTTGATTTTTCAAATAGTATCAAGACCAAGTGAATTGATTTACATATTAGGGATTGAGAATGAGGAACTTATTTGCATAGATATTTTTGAGAATCATTCAGCACATAATACTGATGGGGAGACCTGGCTTAAGCAAGAGTATGGTGTTAGTGAAGTGAAATGGCTAAAATGTAATGATTTTGATGATATAGCCAGATGACATAATAGAAAGAATCGAAATTCCGTCTTGTTTGACTAATAAAAAGCAACTTCGCAAAGTATTAGGAGGTGAAGTACATGAATGATCACGAATGGAAAACCACGAATGAAAAGGATTTTGAGTCCATACTTGAAAGTAGCGTTTCGGATTTGCCACCTAAAGATGTAGTTGCAGAAGTAACACCATGGAAAAAAGCAATGAATCGCATACTCCTTGGTATGACACTTAGTGCAATCACGCTGAACTTCTGGGGCTTAAATTACATTCTTCCTGCTATCGGAATGGTGTTGTCAATGTTAGGATTCCGTACCCTACGGCATGAAAACAAGTGGTTTAAGAATTGTTTCATCATAACAGTGATTCGAGCAGCATACTTTTTCCCAATGCTGATTCTAAATACCACCATCATCCAAAGATCCATTTTTTCTCCATCAATTACATCAGTATTAATTATAGCTAACCTGTCACTTTTGCTTATTGAGTTCTTCTGTTTCTGGCTTGGACTAAGAGTCGTTCAACAAAAAGTAAACCTAACTCCTCAGACAGGTGGTGCCGTAGCACTGATGATCTGGTATGTACTTATGTGCATTTTGGCTGTTGTTCGATATAACGGACTTGTAATTGCTGGAGCAATGATCATCGGATATATCTTTATTATCCGCAGTATCTACAAACGTTCAAAAGAACTTGATGAAGCAGGATATTCCATCCAAAATGACTCTATAAAGGTAACTGACAAATGTATTGTACTTGCTCTTGTTTCAGTGTTAATCATCGGTTGCGTTTGTGGTTACTACTTCGGCGGTAGTTATTCTATGGATTGGAGCACAGTAGATGCGTCAGAACATAATGAAGTAGAAGATATCAAGGCTCATCTTATAGAGCTTGGCTTCCCCGAATATGTCTTAAACGATCTTAGTTCCGAGGATATCTCAGCTTGTGCTGGTGCTTTACAGATTGTTGTTCATGTCACAGACGAGCCGGTAAATGACGGCAGAACGGTAACTACGGAGCGTGGCAGCGGAAAAAAGCGCTATATCAGACAAGAGACCGTCTACGATGTAAAAGAGTTGCGTATCACCGGTGTTGGAGTACAAATCCCTGGGGAACGAGAAAGATGGATAATCTTCCATCATTTTCTCTGGACTATTGATCCTGGTTTTTACGGTACGGAGTCGATTCAACTTTGGCCTGTATATCGAGATATTTCAGAGGGATGGGCATCTGACGGTGAAGTATCTGGTCGTGTACTATATGACAGAGATGGTGTAGTATTCGCTGCTCCCTACTATTCGCTTGGCAATCAGACATTTATCTCTAACAGCATCTTCTGGGGTGAGCAGATAAACACCGATATCTTTGCTACCTTCTCTATGCCAAAAAAGGGAGAAAATTACCGTGGTTATGTTGCTTACCCTATCGTGGAGATTCAAGATGGCTTTCTCATTAGCAGTTGGGTAAACTACACACATCAGCAAAGATGGCTTCAATATCCTGCTATGACTGCAAAGGAAAAACGGATGACATACGGGTGGAATGATGCTGGAGCATTTATGACAATTCAGGATGCGCTTCAATTTTACTCTACAAATGAAGGCGTTGAAATGATGAAATAAGTAATAAAAATCATACAAAAAATCCTTTAGCAAAAAGGGGCTGCCCCCCCTTGCTCTGCTTCGAAGCTATCCATGCGAACTTGACTGCAGTAAACAATTTATCAATAATTCACCGCCGTCAAGTCTGAAAATTGCATACCAATCAAGCAGACCGTCTACTGAAAATGTAGGCGGTCTTTTTCTATCTAGCATACAAGTATGTGGACATCTAGGAACCTGACCCTTATGCACTGAGAGAAACTTGTGCAAGACATCTATGTGGATGCCCTGAACAAGTCCAGTGACAAGCGCAAGCAGCAGATCCATATCAAGTATGACGGCATCGGATTTATCCCACTGGATGAACTGATAAAAAAGGAAACGAACACCGCCCGAACCATCTGACTTTTGCTCGCTCTTTAAAACTTATATTGTTTAACATACTTGATGAAGATATTTGAATCATTGAACATCTGATAATTCGGATAATGGTTTAAATTTATATCCCATCTCTTCCCATTTTGTTAATAATTCATCTAATATCTCGCCATTTGTATTAGATGTATTATGAAGTAGGACAATTGCTCCATTATGTACTCTCTTTAATAATTTATTAAATGCTTGTTCTTTGGTTGGTTGACTATTTTGATTCCAATCAACATAAGCAAGACTCCAAAAAAAAGTCTTATAACCTAATTCTTTCGCCATCTTTAAATTCCCAGTGTTAAATTTCCCTTGTGGTGGTCGATAATATTTCGTTAGTTTTTTCCCGGTTATTTGCTCAAATAAAGTAGCTACATCATCTACTTCTTTTTGAAAACTATCCAAACTTGAGATCTTAGACATATCATAGTGATGATAGGTATGATTTCCTACTGTGTGTCCTTCTTCCACCATACGTTTTACAAGATCAGGACTGGTTTCTAGAAAATGTCCAACTACGAAGAAAGTAGCAGTAACATTATGCTTTTTCAGGGCATCTAGTATTTTACTAGTGTTACCATTTTCAAATCCGCAATCAAATGTTAAATATATTACTTTATCAGTATTATCTCCAATGAAGTAAGCATCATACTCCTTTAGTTGCTCTGCTGATACATTGCCCCTTGGTTGTGTTCCTTCTTGTCCGAAACCTAGGCCCCAACTATCTATTTGCTCAGAAACAGCCATAGTTGACCTAAAATGTTCTACTCCACGTGCAGTTACATTCCCTAAACAGTAACAAAAAGCAAAAAAGATTACGAATGCAATTGCTTTTTTGTAATTTATCCTGATAATTCTTTTGTAATCAATCTTTTTTAGATTCTCTAATTGAAACTTCATGCCACCTATGCCTTTAAAGTATGTTCCTTTTTATTATATTAATTATCTTTGTAAACATTCTTAATTTACATAAATAGATTGAAGTCCACTGTTATTTTATGGTATTATTTATGGTATTATATTACATTAAACTTTGTGAGGTACTTATGGGACTATCAATATCAATATCACCAGTTGCAATCATCATCCTACTTTATGTACTAGGTAATTGCATAATAAGTTTTGGTAAAAGTAAATGGATGAATCTATGTCATATCATCTTATCCACTATTCTTGCATTCCTAGGTATCGCCGGAATGTTTCTTATGCGACCGATTTTCATTACCAGACTCCACAAAAGAGCTAAGATAAGAGAATTTGATTCTGATTTCATGAACTGGGCAATGGATAAGTTTGATACTTATGCAGTCATATCTATTATCGCTACTTTCGCTATTATCTTATTTTTCTTAATATATTTTATACTACTTAAGAAAAAAGAAAGCTTCCTATGGAATAATTTAACCATTATTCTCATTTTTCTCATGACAACTAACTTTTTTATAGGAATTGCCTTTGGAATAGGTACCATCAATAAAATGTTTGATGTCTCCGGTTATATTATGCAACTAATTATTGCTGAAATTTTTGCCCTTTATATACCGTTGATCACCAAAAGGATTCTGATACTAAAGAGTAAATAGAATGATTTTGCATAATTGTATTTTCTTATTACAGTAAAAAGAGCATTTCTAATCAAGCCTACGTTAAAGTAGATATGTTATCATTTTTCAGAAGGAGGTACTAATCATTATGCACGCATGGGAACAGATACAAAAAACAATAGATTATATTGAGCAACATCTTTCAGAGGAGCTTGATATCGGGAGCCTATCCAAGATAGCTGCTTTATCACCCTTTTACTATCAACGCCTATTTAAGCGATTGGTAAAGAAACCTGTCATAGAATATATCAAATTACGTCGAATGGCAAAAGCAACCGAGCACTTATTACAATTAGACAAGCGTATCCTAGACATCGCACTGGACTTAGGTTTTACTTCTCATGAGCAGTTTACTCGTACATTTAAAGATACCTTTGGTATCACACCAGAAAATTATCGTAAGTCACCAATCATATTCAATCGAATGACGAAACCACAACTACTTCTTAATTACACATTAATTGACGAAAATGTTCCTTTGATCACTGATGGTATTGTACTAGAGATAAGTAGGAAACATCTAAACACAAACGAATATTTTTCAGGCTATCAAGCGAAAGTACCAGTTAAATTTATGGAAGGTCTCGGAGTAGATTCTGGGGAAGACCCGCTTATTAACCTTTGGGATAATTTCCATAATACAAAAAACAGTATCACTGATTTGATTCCAGATGGTGACGAACTAGGTGTTTCTTATACCTGCGAGGAAGAAGGTTATTTTTACTATTTTGCTGGAGCACAGTCAACAGCATTAGTTAATTCAGAAGAACTTACAACCTGGAAGCTTCCTTCTGGTGAATACATTATTTGCTCCTTTGAAGCAGAGAATTTTGAAGGACTAGTGATGGATGCACTTTACAAAGCACTGCAATACCTTTATGGAATTTGGCTACCGAAACATAATATTACTGCAGAAGCATTTTCCGCAGAAAGATATGCTAATCATGATGTGAACACAACAAAAATGGAACTCTGGGTGAAGCCAATAAAGAATAACTAATGTAGCTAAATAATTAAGAATAACTATTGTAGTACAGTTACTACTGAAAGCTTTTTAGAGGGTTTGTATTTAAGTTATCGTAAACAAGAAAAAGTACGCTTCGCAAACTTTTCCTTGTCATGAATAAAGCACATGGTAACCAGGGTATTACCATGGTTACCATGTGCTTTTCAAACGTTATCTTTAGATTTAGATTCCATCCTTCTTCATTTCAATAACAAGATAGTGGGATTTCTCATTTGCTTTTATCAAAACAGTTTCTTCTTTGATTTCCAACGCATCTCTTGCATTAAGATGCTCCTCATTGATGTTAGAATCTCCTTCAATCTGTACGAAATAAGCTTGTCTTCCCTTCTCAACTCTAAACTGGTCTTCCATACCTTTTTCAAGCTCTAAGGCATAGATATTAACATCCTGATTTATTTTAATTGGTGCATCTCCATTCTTTCCAGAAACTAATTTCAGCCAATTATCCTTTCTTAAATCCCAGTCAAACAAATAATCTCCATAATTCGGTGTATGACCTTTTTTATCTGGGAAAATCCAAATCTGAAGTAATCTTAGAGTTTCATTACCATAATTATGCTCGCTATGAAACACCCCAGTACCAGCACTCATATATTGCACGTGGCCACGTTTTAAGGTACGTTTATTTCCCATGCTATCAGCGTGTGTTAATTCACCGTCGATCACATATGATATAATTTCCATATCTTTGTGTGGATGTGTATCAAATCCTTCCTGTGGCTCGATCAAATCATCATTGATCACACGTAGAACGCCAAAATTTATGTTGGTAGGATTAAAATATTCTGCAAACGAAAAGTGAAAAATGCTGTTAAGCCATCCAAGGTTACTTTTACCCATTGTTTTCATATCTATTTTTCTTATCATAAGAGATCTCCTTTCATGTCACTATCTACTATTATAGTGACTTGTCATAATATTCATTGCTACAATTAATAGTTAAGTTTTTATTTGATTTTTAAGGTACCTGATCATCTAAGGTGTCAACTAAGGTGAACATATTAGAAACAATATCATTCTTTATATTATCATCAAGACTACAAAATAAATCATCCAAGAACTTTTTGTGTTTTGCAAATGCTCCAGTGATTAACTCTTCTCCTTTTTGTGTTAAGCTAATATAGAAAATTCTTTTATCCTTATCACATTTTTTACGACAAATTAGCTCTTTCTTTTGAAGCTTATCCAAAACATAAGTAATGGTTCCACTAGTTACTAAGATCTTCTCTGCAATTTTTTGCACTGGTTGCTCCCCTTTATGAAGTAACATCTCCAATACTCCAAATTCGCTAATATTTAATCCATATTCTTGAACGTTTTTTTCAATTCTAGAAAAAACAGTATTATAACATCTTGCTGTTGCAATCACTAATTTCAAATTAACATCAGTCACTTGACCACCTCTGCGATACTTTCAGTAAATATTATTTTTATCATATTATCTTGAATTCAAGATAATTATAACTCAAATAAATCTTGTTGTCAAGATATCTTGAAATCAAGATTTTTGTTTTCAAGATTATTGATATAATTATTTATAAGGATTCTATCACTTTATTTAAACTTATTCAGTTAATTCTATCATAATAGAAACAGAGATTTATAAGTTATTCCTATTAGATACTAATTTATTGGTTAACGAGGGCATATGAATCTTTCTTTTAATTTGATATTACTTAAATCTGCTTTTACTTTCTTTAGACATACAGGGTAAAATCTAGTTACCGACTGTGGTATTAAGAAAATCAATTGCTATATCAGGAATAAGAGATAATAGTATTCGCTGTATTAGAAGTAATTAGGTGAAAAAATCTTTAGGCAGGAATAATGAAAAAAGGCACTGATAATCCAGTGCCTCTAACTTAAGTTAATACTCTTCTGTTATGTTCACATTACTAATCTATAAACACAACTGGTTTGATTAAATCTTGCGGTTTTGTATCCATCAGATGGAAAGCATCTTCAATTTTTTCTAACCCTGTAAAACGATGAGTTATTAATTTAGTAGTATCTATTCTATTGTATTCTATCATCTGAAGCATTTTTTGGATACGTACAGCTCCTCCTGGACAGAATCCGCCCCGAATTGTTTTGTTCGCCATACCTAGCCCCCATGAATAAGCAGGCATAGCCAAGACATCTTTTATATCAAAGAAATTGACATTAGAGATATATCCACCTGGCTTTGTCATCTCGACTGCTTGGCGGAAGCTATCTGCATTACCACCTGCGATAATAACGGAATCTGCTCCAGTCTTTGTTAATTCCATCACTTGCTTAACAATATCCCCATCTTTATAACTGATAATATCAGTTGCTCCATATTCTTTGGCAACCTTAACACAGTTAGGGCGGGTTCCGATTGCGATAATCCTACCAGCACCACGAAGCTTTGTACCAGCAATTGCCATTAAACCAACTGGACCAATACCGATTACAACAACGGTGTCGCCAAAGCTAACATTCGCATTTTCTACTCCGTGAAATCCTGTTGACATCATATCAACTGTCATAACTGCCGCTTCAGGCGCAATATTTTTAGGGAGTATCACAAGGTTTGCATCTGCTTGATTCACATGAAAATATTCTGCAAATGTACCATCTTTTTGTCCTAAAAACTTAAAACTCTTCATAAGGCCTTCATCATGTGCATTATATTCGCCTTGAACTCCCAAAGCAAGCCAGTTCGGTGTAGTGCAAGGTACGACGACGGTATCGCCAACCTTGAAGTTTTTTACCAAACTTCCCACTTCAACTACCTTACCAACTGCCTCATGACCTAAGATTAAATTTGTTTTTTCTCCTGAACCTCCGTGAAGTACATGTGTATCCGACGAGCAAGGTGCTACTACAATCGGCTGTACAATTGCATCCAGTGCTCCACAAGAAGGTCTTTCTTTTTCCATCCAACCTGCATGATTGATGGAAAGCATACCATAACCTTTCATATTAAGCCTCCTAATAATCTGTCATAAAAGGTATTATAGTACTTTGTTAAATATATAGCAATCTTTTAAGAGTTTTAGTCATTTATCTACTATTATTACATATAATGGTAGATCAGTTGTGATTTATGTTACCTATCTCCTTCTAACTTATTTCGATATCAAATATGGACTTTTTTGCTTAATATCGATTCCATGGCTTTTTAGATCTTTATCAATTTTCCGATTCATCGTAACCGCCATAATTCGATAGATAAAACTTGGTACTTTAATTTGAGCTACTTGGTAAACCTTACTTGGCGCTTCTTCGTCCCTATCGATATAATCAAAAAAGATTTGAAGCTGACGAATCATCTTTTTTGAGTTTGGAAGTTTTGTAATAGGCTGTCCATTTAAGATTGCACCCAATCCCATTACAAATCCACCTTTATAAGAAACATTACATTTCTTACAGAACATTTCTAATAAGGACAAACCGCTCTCATGAGTATGGGGATATGGCATTCCACCTTGAATGATTCCATATAAACTTTGACGATGCAAGATTTCTCTATGTAATGATAACTCCTCTAATAGCGCAATTGTATCGGCAGGGTATGTATTAATATAACAAGGACCACATAGTACCAAGGTATCTGCTTTATCCACAGCCTCTCTTAATTTTATAAGATTATTTAAATTTGGATATAGGTGAATTATTTCACAAAGATGTCCCTTTTTTAATAGATAATCTTGACACATCGATAGCAATACATAACTCGTTCCATTCTGACGAGGACTTACGTTGAGTAGCAATATATTTTTCATACTTTCTTAACCTCCTCGATGATCTGATTCCTCATTTCTTCACTTAACGATTTGTCTGCAATATAGCACTTTCCAATCCCTCTGGTAATCACAAGATTTTCATGAAAGAGTTTTTGAAATGCTTCTAATTCTTCCTTCCTACAATTTTCCATATTACCAATGGTGAAGAACTTAAACCTACTACCAAGCTTACCACCTTTCACTAACTCTTTATTTTCTACAAAATAATGACGGTCCATAATCAACGAAATTTTATCATAAACACGTTTCACCTTAAAAGAATAACTCCCAAATGTAATTGGTGTAACAAATATTAGCACATCTGAGCGTATAACTTTAGGATAAATCCAGTCTCCGTCATCTCTTACTGTACATTTACCATAAGTTTTATAGGTACATCCACCACAACTAACACATGGTTTTATTTCCACATTGTCTAGCGATATATATTCTGCTGGAATCTCTTTTGAAAGAAAACCTTGATAAAGTTCTATTCCGATACAATTCTTTCCTTCATCTGCTATTATAGTAACCATATATCCCCTTTCATCTACCACTAGTATTTATGATACTTTCCCATCTCTTTATCTTTTCACTAGCTTCATTGAAGACTCTACGATTTCTTTTATATCCTTTTCATTTGGGTGACCAAATTTCATAAATAAGAAGCTGCCTTGGCAATGTAGCTCATCCTCAACTAGAATTTCCTTTTCCTCTAAGATCTTTCTAACTGCATCCTGACCTTGTATTTTCTTTACACTAGAGGTAAGGAATACTACCCTTTTTATATCTTCTCTCTCAAGACTATTCACAAATTCTAAAAGACTAGGTAGGCTAGTCCCTCCATAGATACCGCCAATAATAAAAAGCAAGTCTACTTTTCCAAGAATGGGTTTACTTGCTACATTTTCTGCTTGAACATTCAATGCTTTCGCAAGTGCTAACGCTATCTTCTTTGAATGTCTAGTTTTTGTTGCATATACAATTTTTACGTTATTCATTATTTAGAATCCCTCCTGTAATTATATCAAATTGAACTTTAAATAACTCTTCTGCCTGTTCTAATGTTAGTTCAGTGAGTCTAGAAATCATAAGGTTAAATCCAAGAAACGAGCTCCAGATAGAAAATGCTGCTTTTTCAAAATCCATTGGCTTTATTAAGCCTGCGTCCATTCCTTCTTTTAAATTTTGGCTGATGAGTGATATCCATTCTGGCTTATCAGATTTTCGTCTGCTGTATTTATGAAGAACGATTAGATTGTATTTTTCAGGCTCCTCATAAGCCAACATAAGAATTCTATGAAATACAGTCCGCATATTGCTAATAACATCTTTTTTTTCATCCAATAATTCTAAAATTTGTGAACGAAGCCATCCTGTCTCCGCTTCTTCGATGGCATCTATTATTTCTTGCTTATCTTTGAAGTGATGATATACCACACCAGTAGAATATTTCATCTTTTGAATAATCTTTCTAATTGATACTGCCTCGAATCCCTCTTGGATTCCTATCTCTAGAGCTGTATCAAGAATCGTCTGTCGTATCATCTCACTGCGCATCTTTTGCTCTTCTCTTGCCATATCGTATCCCTCCATAAATACGTAACGCCGTTTCTATTCATAACACCGTTATGTGTATGATAAAAAATAAAAGGATAAATGTCAAGAGATATAAAAAGTTATTTTCTTTAAAAAGCGATATCATTCTCCGATTCATCTAAACTTGTCATTTCCTATGATTTGGTGAATTTATTGCATGTAGCAAACGAATGATATAATAAATGAGGTATCGTAACTTTTATGAAAGTAAATCTAAAAGAAATGACTTTCAAAAAAAGATTCAATATGTCTGGGACTATTATCGAACTTCTACCATAGTGTGCATCGTTTTCGAGCAGACAATGAAATTAAACAAATGCAGAAATAGTATAGCTTTCTTTGGGCGAGATCAATTTGCTCAATAACTGCTGAAGGAACTGTCTTGATAGTTCCATATTCTGCGATATGGAACTATGTCTCAAATATGTTTATATGTGATCCTCTTCTTTCATTAGCTCTTCCATCTTCTGTTTGATATCCTGTGAAAGCGAATCCAAAAGATAATTACGGTCTCTTCCCTGTGTTTCCAAAAACTCCTGTTTCATTTTCTCATTCGCTCTATTAATTTCATCCTTTAAATCTCTCGCTGACAACAAAGAACATCCTGCTCCTCTTATAATTATCTGCTGCAAACCATCTGAGGTTGCAACTGTAATATTATATTTTCTCTGATTGTCATGAGCAAACTTTTCGATATACTGATCTGCTGTTTGTGCCTCTCTAGTGTATACTAGGTGAATATTATGATAATCAATCACTTCCTCTTGATGTCCTTCTACTCGATAAGCATCAAATACAACAATGATCTGACGTCTTCGAATCCCCTGATAATTACTTAAGGTCTCAAGTAATTTCATTCTTGCTCCATCCATATTTTCTTCGGCATGTTCTTTTAGTTCGGGCCATGCATAAATAATATTATATCCATCCACAAGAAGATACTCTTCCTTATTTTCCTTTGGCTTAGTCACATAGGTAGTAGGTTCATAGTAACTTTCCCGTGCCGTTTTGTTTCTTTTCCAGGCTGATTTCTTTCCTTGATTAGAATAGAAGGTACTATTGATAATTTGATCAATCTCATCTACACTAATAAGGCGTTCTTCTGTGTATGAGACCTTAGAGTCAGGTACTTTTACCGAACTATCTTCGTTTTTCTTTCGATATCCTTCTACATGCATATAATTCTTAACTTCATCCCAATCCACTAAAAAACCTGCTCCATGCGCGCAAAATACAGAGCCAGTTGGGTTTTCAATATCTCTTTCCGAATCATATCCGATACTTTCTATAACCTCCTCTGTATTATGGCAGGGAAAATATCCTTTCAAGCTGCAAAACAGTTTTCCATGGCCTTTCGTATATGCAATTACCTCTTTTTGATAATTTCTCATCGTAATGACAGGAGCGCTCCCAGAAAGAATCGCGATATCACCATTGGTCTGTGAAATTTCACAGGTACCATACATTTTTTCAATATCTGTCATAGCTCTTCCTACCATTTTTTCAGGTAATTCCAACTGAAAGGTATAATAAGGTTCTAATAGTATTGATTTTGCTTCCTTTAACCCTTGTCGTACTGCGCGGTAGGTAGCTTCTCTAAAATCTCCACCTTCGGTATGTTTATTGTGTGCCCTTCCTGAAATCAACGTGATTTTCATATCAGTTATTGCAGAGCCTGTAAGAACTCCTCTATGAGCTTTTTCTTCTAGATGAGTTACTATGAGTCTTTGCCAACTTTTTCCCAAGTCGTCCTCACTGCAATCTATCCCAAACTCTAAACCGCTTCCTGGTTCTCCCGGCTCTAGTAACAGGTGAACCTCCGCATAATGTCTCAATGGCTCAAAATGTCCTACCCCTTCTACTACATTATCAATTGTTTCTTTATATACGATTCTTCCAGCATCAAAGGATACTTCTACACCAAAACGTTCCTGAATCATACTCTGAAGGATTTCTATCTGTACCTCTCCCATAATCTGCGCCTGGATTTCTTGTAACTGTTCATCCCAGACAATATGAAGCTCTGGTTCTTCCTCTTCAATTTGGCGAAGTTTTGGTAACATCATTCTTGGGTCACATCCCTGAGGTAGTATAATCTGATAGAACAATACGGGTTCTAATAAAGGAGTATCAGAAATTCTTTCAATGCCTAATCCTTCTCCAGGCTTAGTTTGACTTAATCCTGTCACTGTACATACACTACCTGCTTCTAACTCACTTACAGCTTCATATTTTTGTCCAGAATAGACTCGAATCTGATTCACCTTTTCTTCCCAAAGTCCATTAGTTAAGGTATCTTTTACCTTCAGTTTTCCACCTGTAAGCTTCATGTGTGTCAATCGGTTTCCCTGATCATCTCTTGTTATCTTGAAAACTTTTGCCCCGAACTCCTCTTGATAACATGGTGGTATTGTATATGTGAGAAACCCGTTAAGAAATTCTTCAATACCATCTAATTTTAACGCTGATCCAAAGAAACAAGGAAATACTTTACGTTCTTTCACCGCTTGTTTTATCTGCTTTTCTTCTAGGAACCCATTTTCTAAATAGTACTCCATCATAGTCTCGTCACACATAGCGATTTGATCATAAAACTCCTCTGTTTTATCTTGTCCAAATTCAATGCATCCATCTTCTAATTGCTTTTTTAGCTCCATGATAAGCTTATCTTTATCCGTCCCATTTTGATCCATCTTATTCACAAAGAGAAAGACTGGTATTTGATATTTATCTAGTAACCTCCATAATGTTTTGGTATGCCCTTGAACTCCATCCGCTCCACTTATTACTAAAATAGCATAGTCAAGCACCTGAAGTGTCCTCTCCATTTCTGCAGAAAAATCCACATGCCCAGGTGTATCTAACAGAGTAATCTGAGTCTCTCCTATTTCCAATAAAGCTTGTTTTGAAAATATAGTGATTCCTCTTGCTTTTTCTAACTCATAGGTATCTAAGTATGCGTCTTTGTTGTCTACTCTACCCAGTTTTCCAATTTTGCCGCTCGTATAAAGTATACTCTCCGATAGCGTCGTCTTACCCGCATCCACATGTGCTAATATTCCAATAACCAATTTATTCATCATCTATTTCAAATCCTTCATTTTTGATCTATTCTTAAAAACTACAGTCACTTAGCTTGTCTGTCGCTTCTTCTATTTATATGATACCAGTAAGTTTGCTATTTGACAATTTCATCGTATTATTTTTCACAAAATAAAATAAAACAGATGGGAGTCAGAAAGACATCCAAAAAGGATTGGGTACCTGGCACACACAGTTCCCAATCCTTTTTCATTTCTGATTCAAATTTCGTCTATTCGAGTGATTAAAACAACCTCAATAGATTGTTTAAAACTAACTTATGTTTTTTACTAACTTATATTTTTAACACTATCATTGATAAGTAATTGAGGATAAAGGCAAATAACTTCTGGTTCTTTGGTTTCATTATTAATATTTTTAAATAGTAATCTACAAGAATTTCTTGCAAGTTTTCCTAAATCCTGATCTATCGTTGTGATTTTTGGAGTTACGACAAAATTATGTAGTGTATTATCATAACTTACGATCGAATAATCCTCCGGAACTTTTTTTCCACATTCACTCAAATATTTCAAGAAACCAAGTGTCATCATGTCATTGCAGCTATATACAGCTGTTAAATCAGTGTTCACAATCTCTTTTCCTGCATTATATCCACCAATTACTTTATATTGACCATCATAAATATACTTTTCATCTACTGGCAAATTGAATTGTTTCATAGCCTCAATATATCCTGTAACACGAGAGTTCGTTGAATCTTTTGACACCGCATATCCGATACAACCAATCTTGGTATGTCCACTTTTTACTAACATGGAGATTGCCTGCATGGAGCCATTGATATTGTCAATATAGACTTTATTGCATTCAATATCATCTAAATAACGGTCAACCATGACATAGGGGATAGGTATTGTTTTTAAATAATCTTTAATCTTCTCATAATCATCCTTAGTACCGATACTTGGTGTATAAAGAATTCCATCTACACCTCTGGAAACAAGTAGATGCAATAGTTCAATATCTTCCTCTGGGTTCTCATCAGAATTCACAATCATGATTGCATACCCTTTTTTCCGGCAATATTCCTCTATTCTTTTGGATAATGATGAAAAGAAGATGTTTTCTATATCAGGAATGATTAATCCCACTACATTGGATTTCTTAGTAACCAAACTTCTTGCCTGTTGATTAACCGTATAATTATATTTATGCGCTACTTCTATTATTCTTTTTTTCGTATCTTCAGCAATTCTACATTCCTTTTGATTTAACACTAAAGAAACTGCCGCAACACTAACTCCCGCTTCTCGTGCTATATCTTTAATTGTAACTTTCATTTCTGCAACCTCCAGACAAAGAATCCTTTACAATATATACTAACACACGAGCATCAGAAAAGTCTATTCTATAAGAATAAAATCATAGATAAGATAAACATACTGATAACACCGGAAATCATTGGGATTGAAGTTCGCTTTACTAAATCTAATGGACTAATCTTAACTGTCCCAGCAACTATTATAACTACTGCTGCTACAGGAGAGACTGCCCTTATGATGTTTCCAGCCAATGCCATTGGAATTGTCACAGCCAATGCATTGATACCAGCGGCTGTAGCTAATGGCATCATGAGAGGTACTAACGCATAGAAAAGCGCAGTTCCACTTCCACTTAATAAAACAATCAAGATTGTTAGTCCAACAAGTATTAATGGTAGAATAAATCCTAGACCCGAGCCTTGAATCTCAAGCATTGTGGTTTGTAATGTTGATATCAGGCCGATAGATTTAAGACCCGAAACATAAACTGTAGCAGCCACTAACAATGCAACGATTGACATGGAATTCCCCATGCCCTTAAAGAATGATTCTGTTTTTTGAAGGGCTTCTGAGGCACTTTTATTACGTATCGCTTCACAGAGGATAGCAATTACAAAAGAAACCACTGCAGCAAGCTCTACACTTACATTCACGGTAACTCCAGCAAACATATCGAATAAATAGATAGCGATTAATAATAGAATAGGGAATACTGGTAATATGGTATAAACGGTACGAAATAGTATGCCACCCTTGACTTCTTCTACTGAATCAATATTCACTTCATTTTCTTTCTGGTTTGCAGTCCTTTTATCCAAAAGCTTTTGCCAGAAGAAATGTACTACTGCCATAATTATTAAAGTAGGTATTGATACAATTGCATGATATTTCAAAACATAATCCGATACTGTTAATCCTGCGAATTCAGGATATTTCGCAAGTTCAGTGGCAATCGCTACATTGTCTCCTCCTAAAGGAGTTGGCATTACCGTAGCTGTTGTTGCAATTACTGCTGCGGTAGTAAGCGGTGTCATTCCTGCTTGCCGAAGTACTGGATATAGTGTTGCTAGTAATATAATTGCTAAATTAGATGCACTTGGTATCACTAAGGAGAGCAAATTACCGATTAAAAAAACTACAGGAACTAAAATATACACCGATTTTATCTTATTGATAGGCTTTGTTAGGGTATGAACCGTAACTTCATTTGCACCAATGGATGACATATATGCGGTATAGCCACCTAAAATCATAATAATAAAACCAGCCGAATTAAGTGAAGATTTAAATTCATTAATTATTACCAGTAATGGATCTAAGAGTGTCAATCCTGATGATTTAAAGCTATCACCACCAATTGTATTTCCCATAAACATTGCAATGTACATTAGTACAACGCCCATTGCAAACATGGTTATCTTAATATCCATCTTTTTAATTAACATAACAATTACAATAATAACTGACATTAATGCAATACTATACATGATAAAGTTATTCATATGAAGTTAACTCCCATCTGCGTGCTTTGCACACATACCAGTCAAGATAGGAAAATAAAGGTGTTTCTTTTAAAACTACCTTACATTATTTTCAACCTCTTGACAGTATGAAGCATGATATAGTTTTAGCTTTTGAGTAAAAGCGGGTGCCCTCCCTGATAAGGCTAAATACACTTACGGATAGATTCTTTGAACCATTCACGGAATTTATCCGCATCAATGTCGATACAAACTTTAGCATTATTCGGTTGTTTTAAATAACCTCTTAGATCAACTAAGGTACATCCTGCAGTCATTGTTCCAGCAAGCTCAACATCAATATAAGTATCCACAACCTCATAAATTTCTGGTGCAAGCAGGTAAGCGATTGCAGTACTATCATACATTTTCAGTCCTGTGTTAAAACTACCACCACGATACTTTTTAAACAAGCAATAAGCCATATCTCCAGTTTTATTCATTGATTTAATTGCTTCACTATCTTCTGGTAATACCAAGGCTTTCATTCCGACATCCAAGCCTACCATCGTGATTTCTAATCCACTGTGGAAAAGAATATAAGCAGCTTCTGGATCAACACCTACATTATATTCTGACATAACCCCTTTGTTACCACGGCTTGCACTTCCACCCATCATAACAACTTCTTTTATGTTTTCTTTTACTTCTGGATAAACTTTTAATAATAGTGCAATGTTAGTCAATGGCCCAATCGCAACAATCGTAATAGCCTCTTTACTTTCCATGATAACTTTTCGCATAGCATTCACAGCATTTTCGGTAATTGGTGCCACTGTAGGATCTTCAAATTCATAGCCTTCCATACCACTCTTTCCATGAACAGAACTGGCGTCTTCGTATGGTCTAATCAGTGGCTTGTCAGCTCCAACTGCAACAGGTATGTTTTCTTTATCAAAGAATTTTAATAAGCGTAACGCGTTATAGGTTGTTTTGTCTAATCCTACATTACCAGCAACTGTAGTAATTAATTTCACATCTAATTCTTCTGAATATAGCGCTATCGCAATTGCTAAAGCATCATCAATTCCTGGATCTGTATCTATTATTATCGGTCTTTTATTCATAATTTCGATCCTCCTTAAAATATTCTTTTACTTCATTAAAATTAGGGATAGAGATTTGAGCTCCTTTTTTTGTTACTGTTAAAGCTGCTACATCAGAAGCAAACTTTAAACCTTCTAAAAAATCTTTCTCATAAATCATATAACGACAAAGCGCTCCTATATAAGAATCTCCTGCTGCTGTTGTATCCACTGCTGTTACTTTTCTTGAAGAAATGTACTCATAACCACCAGAATAATTTGTGATACTTCCATCTGTACCAAGAGTTATGATTGCTTTTACTCCCTTATCCTTAAATATCTGAAGCGCGATTTGATAAGCTTTTTCACCCTCAGGATAAATCCCGGTTAATAGTTCACATTCACTTTGATTTACAATCACTAAATCTAAATACTTATAAAAACTATCGTCAATAATTCTTGCAGGTGCAGGATTTAAAATGGTATAAAGTCCAAGCTCCTTTGCGAATTTAATTGAATCTTTTACAACTTCGAAATCATTCTCTAATTGAGTTAAGAATATGTCTCCTGGATTAGCAATCTTTTTTAACTTTTCTTTTATGGTTTCGATGTCGAGTGTATGATTTGCACCATTACTTAAGATAATCCGATTATCATTGTTACATCTTGTTATCATAGCGACGCCAGAAGATACCTCTTCTGACATTTCAACATTAGAAACATCTACTCCATAAGATTTCAAGTCGTCTATTAGTTGCTTTCCAAAAATATCATTTCCAACTTTTGCAATCATCTTTACTTCTACGCCAAGCTTAGCAGCTGCAACCGCTTGGTTCCCACCTTTACCGCCTGAGTTCATAAGGAAACCATATCCATTAATAGTTTCACCGCTTCTAGGCATATAATCACTTTGTATAGAAATATCCATATTAAGACTGCCTAATACAATTAGTTTTTTCATATTTGGTCACCTCTTCTCGTTTAAAACCTACTTACTTCTTTTTTTACTTCTTTCCTTGATTTCTTTCCTCGTTTATAATGTTAGATAAATTTATTTTTTCAATCCTTTAAAATCATTTATAATGATATTTTACCATACCTGGTCCAAATTCTGCTGTCGGTCTTTCGATAAATCCAAATTTTTTATAAAATTCAGTTTGCCCTGGAGTTGACATTAGCCCAATATATGCTCCGTCACATGCTGTTTCTTTGATGTATTGCTCTAACCTTCTCATTAACAAGGAGCCAATCTTTAGCTTTTGGTATTCTGGAATGACTACAACATCTTTAATAAAAAAAACAATTCTACCATCACCGACAATCCTTGATATCCCTATTGGTTTTCCCTCGTCGAAAATGACTACGGAATAAAGTGTGTTCTTTAGAGCAATTTTAACATCTTCGTACTCATAGTACTTAAAGTTTACTTGCTTTCTGACATCAATATATATTTCTGGTGTTAATGCATTATCAACAATTTCTAATTTCATCCCATCACCCGTTTCATGCATTATTAAGTGACATATGTCAGTTTCTCAGCACACGATACTTTTGTTAAAAATGAGCGCTTTTCAGCGCTCATTTTTACGTCAAAGTGGATATTCGCAATCCGCTTACGTTACCAGCTCTACCTCATTGCCACTAGCTTAAAATAATAATACGAACGATAAAACTAAACAGCTTATGATACCTATAACAACTGGTACACTTGTTCTCTTTACTAACTGAACCGGTGTTGCTCCAGTTGAAGATGCGACAATTACAATAACAGCAGCGACTGGAGAAATAGAACGAACTAAGTTAGCAATCATCTGCATTGGCAATGCTATCATCGCTGGTGATACACCAGCTGCAGCTGCTACACTTGGAATTAGACCTACAGTAGCATAGAATACCGATAAACCATTACCGCTTATTAAGCCGATAATAAAGGTAATACCACTAAACGCTAACATCATAATGATTCCTGCTCCCTTAAGACCATTTGCAGATTCCATTAACATGTCAACAATACCCAATGCTTTTAAACCATTAACGAAAACAGTTGCTGCAACCATAATGGATACAACAGATGCTAAACCTGTACCCATACCTTTAAAGAACTCCTGAACATCCTGAGTAACTTTAGCAATGTTTTTTCTTCGAAACGCTTCACAGATAATTGTAACAATTAAACTGATAAATGTTATGGTTACTAGCCCAACTTCTAGAGAAGGAAATCCTAGATTTATAACAATTACTAAGATCAATGGTAATACTGGTAATAGCGCATACAACATTGGAGGTAAGTCTTCACGTAACCCTTTTAATTCTGTTTTAAATGAGGTTCCTTTTGCTTCATCTTTCTTATCACAATATTTTTGCCATGCATAATGAGCAATTGCCATAAGAAGTATGGAAGGGATCGAAATAGCTGCATGCTTTCCAACATAATCAAGAATAGTCATTCCGAATGTTTCAGCAGCAATTACGTTATCCGCTCCAAGAGGAGTTGGCATAATGGTTGCCGTAGTTGCTATGATACCTGCTGCTGTCAGTGGACTCATACCTACTCTAGTTAGGATTGGGAAAAGTGTAGCCATTAATAATACACCTAAGCTTGATGCACTTGGAACTACTAAAGATAATAAGTTACCAAGTATAAAGATAATTGGTACTAAAATATATTTTGATTTAATCTTTCCAAGTGGTTTTAACATGACCTGAACAGTTTTATCGTTTGCACCTATGTAGGTCATATAGGTTGAGTATCCCATTAAAGTCATAAGTGTTAAACCAATGTTTCCTAATTGACTTAAGAAAGCTGTTTCAATATTTTTGAAAATATCAAGTAGTACAAATCCTGTCGAAGCTTCCGTATCCAATACAGGATGTCCTAAAATTACTGCCGCAGCTAATAATATAATACCGCAAAACAATAAGGCAATTGTTGTATTGTATTTTTTTACAATAAGCACGGTAAGCAGTATAATTGCTGCAATTGAAATAATAATTTCGACCATATCTTTCTCCTTCTCTTTCATAGATAATCTAATTTAGTGTTTTTGATAAAACGTTTTATCAATCTGTAAATATAAAATATCATTTTTTTATAAACTTGTCAATTAAAATGTTAAAACGTTTAACCAATTTGTTTAATATAACTTTTTTATTGCTTATTTTTTGTGCTATTTTCATAATAATTTTGTATTTAATTGTAAATTGCAACTTTGAATATAAGATATATTGTTTCAATACTCTTTCATTGTATACATATAATATTAAAATCAAGTATTCCTAAAGGTAGAAAATCAAATATCTATCCTTAGATAAAGAAAGCGCAATCGATTTTCGATTGCGCTTTCTTAAGTCTAAAATATCAACTCTTTGGAGTGTTTTACTACACCATTAATTCTCTCTATTGGCAAGATGAAAAAAATATAGGAATAAATCGTCTACTCCTTTTCCTTTTCCGTTTCCGTTTCCTTTTCCTTAATTTTTACAACATGGAACATCTAATCCCCTTTATTAATCTTAAAATCACAGAGAAACTGATTTTTAGAATATACTGTGTTAACAGGACCGTAATTGGAAATACTGTTTCCCTTCAGATATAGCTCATTAAGTTTAACCAACCCCTTTAAAGATGCTATATTTTTGATTTTATTATCTTTTAAGTAAAGTTTTTCAAGTAGAGTAAGCTTTGCTAAGGGTTTTAAATCAGCAATTTCATTACCATTCATTGATAATACTCTGAGTTTTTTCAAAGCAGATAATGCGCTAATATTACTGATATTATTTCTTTGTAGATATAAAGTCTCCAATCCGCTTATATTTTGTAATGCATTTATCGTTGTGATTTTATTATTTGATAAATCTAGATTCTTCAAATTAGTCAAAGCCTTTAACCCAGTAATATTATTGATTTGGTTATCGTCCAATGACAAAGACTTAAGGTTTTTCAAGTTTTTCAGATTTTCAATATTCTGAATACTATTTTTCCCACCTTCTAATAGTTCCAATTTTGTAAGTTTATTCAATGCTTCTATATTGCTTATCTTATTCTCACGTATATATAGTTCATGTAAATTTGTTAAGGTAGACAATGGAGTGATAGATACTATCTGATTTCCATTCAGAGATAGTACCTCTAGCTTGCTTAATTTTTTAAGTGCACTGATATCGGATATGGAATTACGCTGTAGGTATAGTACCCGAAGTTTTGTCAGATTCTCTATGGCTGTTATATCCTTTAACTTTAACTGCCCTGCATCCAGATACTCGAGGTTAGTAAGTTTAGATATATCCTTTAAGCTTTTTACCCCCTGTGGTAGTTTCAAACGGTAGATACTTAAAAGCTCTTTCACTGATATATTTCCTGTATCTTTTCCAAGTTTTTCTCTAACAGCCTGTTCTACTTTAGTATCCGTAAAACTAATATATTTATTGCTGTCTGGTGACAATGTATCATAAGAATTCATCTTTGAAATGATTGTGCTCCAACCATTAAGATGAAACTTCTTCCCAGTTTTGTCGTTATAATCTGGTATATTTGCTAAACTCCAAAGGGAAATACCTCCAAGTTGATAATCTTTGGCTAATTCAATCTTAGCATTGATACTAGTACTATCCTCATATAGGATCACATTCCAGGAGCGATCAGAGGAATTGTAATACTGAATATATGGGCTTTGTAGCTCATTATTATAACCACAGGTGATATTTTCTCCATAACCATCATTATTATCAACACGAGCCTTAATCGATTGATACAATGGAGTAAGCCTACCAGCCCTACTTAAGGTTGTATCTGATAGTTCCTCCCAGTTTTTTGCACTCTTTGCATCAAACTGCCATTGGGCAGCGTCAAATGTAATCTGTAACCATACCTTGGAAAGTTGTGAGGAATCAGAAGCTGCACTCTTTATATCATTTAAAGCTTTTCTTACCATCTGTATGGGTGCCAAGCTACTGATAGGTTCTAAAGCGTTATATCCTGTATACTGCTCTATCTGATTCTTTTGCAGTTTTTTAGTTGGCTCATAGTCATGAGCCATAAGGATCACTCGGTCTGCGATATGAAGTATGTCTGCATAATTATATCCATCAAAGTACAATAATGGATTTACTGCGACATACAACTTTTTATCAATTAAATCAAGCTGTTCCTTTAGCTCTTTTAAAAATTGTGAATAATAAGTGCTGATTTGATTCCCATCATAGAGAATAGGTACATTGTGATTATCAGTATCTCGAAGACCTTCAAAATCAATTACCACACCATCATATGTAAGACCTATCCCTTCAGTAATATTTGTCTCCATAGTACTTACGATACTTTGAATCATAGCTTGCTGTTCCTTCGCATAAGGTAGCAATTTAGTAGCATCAGCACCATCCATATACACATTTAACTGGATTGATTTTCCTTGACTCTTTGCGTATTCTAACGGTTTAAGATAATCCTTCGGATAATAGAAACCAAAATTGCCGTTCTTACCTTTTACAGTATTTAAACTAGCAGAATCTTTCGCATCTATTCTGCTCCATGCAAAACTTATAGAGTCTAACTCATCTATGTACATTTTCATCTGATCAGAAAAAACTGCATTGGATGGATAGAATGCATGGAGTTCTCCGCTTTTTGGGTTTACTGTTTTCATTGTATTTCTATCAGCAGTGCTATCCTCTGAAATACGTTCTGACGCCTGGATAGGTAATGGCGGTATGAGGAATATCGTTACTATTAAGAGATGAAACACTGATTTCATTAATCTTTTCAAAGACTTATTATTAATATAGGAATTATTACCATGTATATTTTGAGTAAAACCATTCATCTTCATCTTATACCTCCTACTTGTAAGTGTTTTTTTCTCATATTTTAAATAATAACTGCTATCTATTATAAGTTTTCCTATTGTAACATCGACATCCTTAATTTCTTGTAAAATAGCAATCTCAATAAATGTTTAATTATAATTTCAACTTGAAATAAGTAGTTTTCAAGGAATTTCTAGTATTGAAATAAACCTTTTCATTTTTTATTAACATTTGATAGGTGTTCCTCATATAATATCATAAAATTTTATCATTTGGGTAGCAAAATGTTTGATTATTATAACCGTTTCGTTAATACTCCTATCAGTAATGGGAATGGACCTTCTAACAATCGTACATCCATGACAAGAACAGATTTTGGCCCTTCTCCCTTTTTTATTGATATAAATAAAGCCACACTAAATAACGACACCTTTCGCACTGCTTTGTGGACAGGAAATCATCTGCAGCTTACTTTAATGGATATTCCAGTCGGGGAGGATATCGGCTTAGAGATCCACCCAGAAGTTGATCAATTCCTACGAATTGAATCAGGTCATGGATTATTACAAATGGGAGACAGAAAAGACAATCTATATATACAGCAACCAGTTTTCGAAGATTATGCTATTTTTGTTCCTGCTGGGACTTGGCATAATCTAACCAATACAGGAACCCAATCAATAAAACTCTATACCATCTATTCTCCTCCACATCATCCATGGGGAACTGTTCATCAAACCAAAGCGATTGCTGAATCCTACGAAAAGAATCAATAATTTTAACCACCAGTCTAGAATAACGACTGGTGGTTTTCATTTCATTATCAGATGTCATTAAGTTAACACTTTCTCTCCCTTTTTACCTACATTATCACAATAAACTAAATGTACCATATTTCCTCTACCTTCCTTAGCCAATAACTCTTTTTATGATTTCTAAATCAATCACATCGGTAGTTCTCAACTTCATCGATAGACCACATTTTACAGTCGCAGCCCTTTAATATCTTTAATTCTTGAGAGAATTATATTACAGTCTAAAGATAAAACTCCCGGTAATTTATACATAACATTATTTAAAAATGCTTCCATTCCATCATTATCCTCAGCTACTGCATGCACATGAAGTTTGTGTTTTCCTGAGACTTGATAGATTTGTGTTACTGTATCATTATTATCTAATATATCTATCACTTCTTGATAATACCTAGGTTCCAACTCAATCTCATAATAGGATGATACAGCACTACTTATTTTTTGAGGATTAATAATCGTAGTGTATTCTTCAATGATACCTCTCTCTTCTAAAGCAGAAATCCTTGCTTTTACAGCAACTCTAGAAAGACCAACAGCCTCACCAATATCTACATAACTCATTCTAGCATTTTTAGTAAGTAATGTAATTATTGTTCTATCAACTTCATCCAATCCTTTTAAATACATAAACAAACCCCTTTTTTTAGCAATATCGTCCTTTTATCATAACATTTTTTATTTATAAAAACAAGAAAGCCTCTTTTCCTTCACAGACACAGAAAGCCTTCTTATCCTTCACAGACAAAGAAAGCCCTCTTTTCCTTCACTGTCATTGACAAATTTAGGTTCTAATGGTACTCTTTATACATTACATATCGTAAGTTATAGATTACATATCGAAACCTGAAATAAACTAATATCTTGCTTATATCACTAATATTAATAACGGAAAGGAATAATATATAAACATGAAACTTACAAAAGATCTTCTTCATGGGAATGAAACCAAAGCAATGTTAAATTTCGCGATCCCCATGATTATCGGTAACATATTTCAACAACTATATAATGTTGCTGATACAATAATTGTTGGTAAATTTATTGGTTCCAACGCACTTGCTGCAGTAGGTAGTTCCTTTTCAGTTATGGTTTTACTTACCTCAATCATCGTCGGATTTTGTATGGGTAGCGGTGCAGTGTTCTCATTATTTTTTGGTGCCAATGAATTAGAGAAATTAAAAAACAGCTTTTTTACCTCCTTTATTTTTATCGGAATAATAACAATTGTTATAAACTTATGCTCCATCCTATTTATTGACGATATATTAAACTTTATCAATATTCCAACTAAAGTTCTTAACGATTCAAAGATTTATTTGCAGATTATCTTTTATGGAATTAGTTTTACTTTTATTTATAATTACTTCAGTGCTATCATGCGAAGTATGGGAAATTCTATCATACCACTTGTATTTCTAATTCTATCTGCTGTTATAAATATCGTATTGGATATTATATTTGTTGTCCCTCTTAATATGGGTATAGCAGGGGCTGCCTATGCCACGATTATTGCACAAGGTTTTTCCGCAATTGGTATCGCTATTTTTTCTATGTTTCTTGTACCTCAGATTCGTCTGAAACGTAAACATCTATACCTAAATAAAAATATTGTTTCCATGATTTCAAATTATTCCATACTCTCTAGTATACAGTACTCCATTATGAATTTCGGTATTCTAATGATACAGGGATTGGTAAATAGTTTCGGTGTCTCCGCTATGGCTGCTTTTACAGCAGTAGTTAAAATAGAAAGTTTTGCTTACATGCCAGTACAGGATTTTGGTAACGCATTTTCAACCTTTATTGCACAAAATATGGGTGCAAAAAAACAAGAACGTATTCGTTCTGGAATACGTTCTGCTGTTAAGATAATTACTATTTATTGTGTTATAATTTCAGTCTTCATATTACTTTTTGCTAAACCATTAATGCACATATTTATTAAGAAAGAAGAAACTGAAATATTAAAAATAGGGATTCAATACCTTTTCATCGTAGCTGGATTCTATTGCTTAATCGGATACTTATTTATGTTCTATGGTTTGTTTCGAGGACTTGGGAAACCAGGAGTCTCCATAATACTAACCATTGTAAGCCTTGGTACTAGAGTTTTATTAGCTTACCTTCTCTCTTCAATTTCTTTCATTGGTATTGTAGGTATTTGGTGGTCTATCCCAATCGGTTGGGCTTTAGCAGACATCATTGGTGTTTTAATGATCCGATTTCATATTAAACTTAAGGATATATAATACCTCCTTAGTGAAGATGATTTTTCCTACCAACACAAAAATTCCCTCTTAACTATCAGAGGGAATCGTTGTTTCATATTATTTTTTCTTTGTCGAAGCTACTGTTGATGCTGATGCTGTTGTCTTTGTTTGAGTAGAACCTTTCTTTTTTGGAGCTTTTTTGGGATTCTTATCCCCCATTCGTCTCACCTCCTAATTGTAATATTTTGGTTGTGTATTGAGTCTATTTTATCTTTAAATTTATAGATTGTCAATCAAAATTACTACAAATAAAACACTATTTATTTATAATTGAATGTGTTTTTTATCAAATTAAGTTCTAACAGTAAAACACAACTATACATTATAACTAATATATAAAATCACTGCAAATAGATGATTCGATATTATATTATCTGAAAATACAAAAAAATCCAAAGAAAATCATCATCTAATAAAAGATAGTTTTTTCCTTTGGATTTTTATCATGTATACCGTCATTTTTCTTAAGACAGAGCTTGCGACTAAAAGGAAAACTATTAAAAATCAAAAGTTCCAAACTTTCCAAAGTTGAAGTCCTCGTTTGCTTGTCCTAATTCTTCTACCGTGTTCATTACAAATGGTCCCCCTGCGGCAATTGGTTCATTGATTGGTTCACCACTCAAAACAAATATCTTAGCATTTTCGCTTTCTGCCTCAATATTTACAACCCCATCTTCATTTTTAAAGAGAACAAAATCCTTAGTCTTCCTAGATTCGCCATTTACTTTTATCTCTCCATCAAGAATCAGTATTCCCATGTTAAAGTTACCTGGTTCCTCTAATGTAACCTTACTATTATTAATAAGATCAATAATATAAATATTCATTGGGGAAAATGTTTTTGCCGGGCCCTTTGTTTTATTGAACATTCCGGCTACTACTGTAACCTTTCCTTGTTCATCGGGTAGCAATGCTTTCCCCATATCGTCATGGGTTATTGCTTGGTACCTTGGAGCAGTCATTTTGTCTTTCAGAGGTAGGTTTACCCATAATTGAATCATATGGAAAACTCCGCCCGTTTTACTAAACTCCTTTTCATGATATTCCTTATGCATTATTCCAGCTCCAGCAGTCATCCACTGTACATCTCCTGGATATATGATACCATGATTTCCTTTATTATCATGATGCTCCACAGCACCTTCAAAGGCAAATGTTACAGTTTCAAAGCCTCTGTGCGGATGTGGGCCCACACCCCTTGGTATATCACTTGGTGGAAATTCCACTGGTGCATTATAATCCATTAATATAAATGGTGTAAATCTCTCAAGTAAGTTTTTACCTGATGGAAAGTAATTACTAACCTGAAATCCATCCCCTACCCAATGGTTACGTGGTCCATCAACAACTAATTCAATTGGTCTTACTCTAGACATAGAATTCCTCCTATCTTCCGTATATATATTTCTATCCTAGTATTCATACTATTACTATTTAATGAAAACTTCATGATACCTCTATACTACCCTATACCACTTATAAAGTCAAAGCCTCTGCACGATTGCTTTAACAGCAGTGATACAAAGGCTTTGATTTTTATTCATGACTGTTTATTCCTGTTTTTCATCATCATTCTTATTCATAATCTTTGCAAATAAGATAAGTATCAGACCTATAACGACACTGGCAATTTCTGCATAAAGCTTATATTCACCTAAAATACTCAAAGCTTTAAATTCCAAATTCACCAATGATAATAGATATGAAATTATTCCTACTGTTAATAAAACTGAACCAACCGATTTTACCTTTTCCATACAACTATTCCCCCCTATTTATGTCATTTCTTAAATATTTCTTAATTATTATAGCAAATAAACATTTTTTAGTATACCTTATTTTTCTATATTTGTTATATTTTGTTTTTTTAATGTGCCTTATCTTTATATCATGCTATTTTTGTCATTTTTTGTTGTAGATTATCTTTATATTATGCTATTTTTATCATTTCTCTTTAAATCTGGTTCTTTCTTATCTATATTAAAAAATAAATATTGTTACAGAAACTCTTGTTACATCTCCATTCCTCTAGAATCACAGAGCTATATTTTATAGGTAGTAAAAATTTTTGACAATAAATATTCTCGATACGTGAGCTCTTTCATTTAGGTAGTAAATATTCTCAACTTACCTTATTCGCTACTTGGGCATGGTAGGTACTTTCACCTATTATTCCTTTTCTTGGCGCACTAAAAAAGCATTACCTATGATAATCTCCTAGTTAATGCTTTTATATAGACGCTAGTCTTCAACTTTTCTAATTCAGTAATAATAAATTAGGAACTCTTTTTCCCCATAATTACTCTTATAACAACAACTTCGCCAAATACCACTTTAGTTCCTTTCTACAACAAGTGGCCTCATCATATCATTATCTTCATGCTCAAGTATATGACAATGCCATACATAATCCCCGGAGTGTTCTTTAAAATGCATAATAATGGTGGTTACCTGCCCAGGATCTGTTCTAACCACATCCTTTGGACCATTCTCATAAGCCAGAGGTGGGGTTAAATCTTCTAAATTAAACTTATAGTTTCCCTGTTCATCGAAATCATTGTCAGTAAATGGTTTTCTTCCTAATATCTCAAAGTGCACTAAATGAAGGTGAATTGGATGTGGAAAATTAAAATGATTTACAAGATGCCATATTTCAATACTATCAAATTGAGGCTTTTCTGTCGCTGGGTCGCTCCACGATCTATCATTTAGTAAATGTAGCGCTCTTTCGAAATTATCTGTTCTCTCTACTAAGTTTAATGTTCTTTCTCTTATCGCTAATTCAGGCTCAATCTTATGCATAGGTGTTAATTCGTGTGGTATCGTACTAGTATCAGGACATTTTAATTCTTTACATACTTTAAATTTCATTATGGTGTCCAAACCAGGACCAGGAGGCCCCTGCACGTTATTTTTAAGCAGTATTTCCTTTCCGTAATAATGCGTGAAATCAATTATTAAATCAATCCTTTCCGCAGGTTCTATGACAAATGAATTTAGTTCCACCGATTCGTGTAATAGACCTAATTCAGTACCAATCTGATGAAATACCTCTCCATTACTTAAACTTAAGTCATAGCCACGGACATTGGACGCATTTAATATTCTAAATCTGTATTTACGAGGTTCTACCTCTAAATACGGCCATATCTTACCATTTACAACAATGGTATTTCCAAAGAAAAAGGAAGGTGTAGATGGAACTGGATTTGGAACAGGAGGTGTTGCATTGTCTGGATAAAACAATGAGCCATCCGCATTGAACTGTTTATCTTGAATCATAATCGGAATTTCATAAGGTTCTTCTGGTAAATTAAGTCTTCTCTCTAGAAAATCACGTATGAGATAAAATCCGGCTAATCCAGAATAAACGTTTAAACGGGTCACTCCAATTGCATGATCATGATACCATAACGTTCCACCTGACTGATGATTTGTATACTCATATACTTCTTTGGTATATTTTTGACCAACAAACATATTATCTCTCGAAAACCACGCTTCTGGATGTCCATCACTATCTGCTTCTACATTAGCTCCGTGCAAGTGTACTACTGTTCTTACATCCGGAGTGTCTACTGTCCCATGGAGTGTATGATCTACCGGGAGTAAGTGCCTTAATGGTAATTTATTTTCCCATTTTACTTTTATTCGTATATCTTTTTGAACTTCTATTGTTGGACCAGGATAAGTTCCATTATATCCCCAAACCCTCGTTAACGGAAAGTCCCTGTGAAAGCTGTGCTTAGTTCCACACATTATAATGTTATACATTATTTCTTCACTGTTAGATTCGTTGCATTTGCACACTGGTTCTGCTTTTTCCGGTATTGGTAATTCATCAACAAATGGCGGAATACTATTAGGGTCTGACGGATTTACGTATGTCTTTTGTGGATCACCCTTTTGATTTTGTAAATCTCGCTTTGGATCACTCGTCATAAAATAACACCTCTCTTCTATAATATAAAATCATAATTATCTAGAATATAGTATGCTATTCTGTGTTGAATAGTGTCTTTTTATGTCGAAATTGTATGCAAAGAGCTTACAAAATCAAAGATAAATTGGATTTCTTGTATAAAGTATTCTATACTCCTATTTTTGCAATAAGATTAATGCTCACTATTAATTTTACAAGCTGCTGCCTGAGTTCTCATCTCAATGGCAATGATATCTTTATATAATTCTTCATTTTTTCTAAACCAGCTATTTGCATAAGAGCAGGAAGCTGTTGCTTTTAGTTTCTTTTCTCTTAGGTAATCAACAACTGCTAGCATAGTCTTATCCGCCACTCCTTGTCCTCTGTATTCAGGACTTACATAGACATGCTCAATATCAATAGTGTTTTCATCCACCTTGGTAAAATCAACTTTGGAGATTACCTCACCATTATTGTCTAAACTAAAAATCTGGTTTTCCTTATAGCTCCAATTCATAATTTCTTCCTTTCAAATTTAACTTTCAATATATAACTTTCAATTTTTACCTTCCTATTCTATCTTTCACTATTAAACTACAAACTTTTCAACTTTTACTTTTTAACTTCACACTTTTAAATTTCACTTTTCAATTTTTACTTTTTACAATTTAACCTAAAATTTCAACCTATATTTCATCCTTCATTTCCTGTTTGCACTCTTCTATCAATGACAAAATTTTAGGTGTACATCGCCTTCCGCCGCAACTACCGCTCCCTGCTGAAGTTGCTTTCTGAACTTTTTCCAAGGTATCAGCGCCTTCTTTGATTATCTTTTTCATGGTACTTTTACTGATTGCTTTACAAATGCAAACTTTCGTGTATTTATCTATAATCTCTTGATTTTCTTCTGACATAGCAGTTATTTTCTCCTTAATTAATAATAGAATCATCTTGTTACCATCTATTTATGCATCATCATTAATTAATACGAATTTGGCAACAGATTTCTTTACTTACACTGAATACTATAGTTCTTTCATTGTCCTATGTCAACTGTAGAGAGCCTACGTCACATTCCAACAAGTTAGCCTACGTCACATTCCTCTTTATGTTAGGAACGGAAATTAACTAATCATCTTATACTCCTATTGTGAAATAAGTTGCTTCAGTAAGCTGTCGCACTTATTAACAAGAAAAAGAACGCTTCGCGAACATTTCCTTGTCCTGAATAAAAATAAAGAAGCTTCTTTGATAACGAAGAAGCTTCTTTATTTTCTTTTGTATTATTGACTTTGCTGCACTTTATGCAAATGTAATAGCAAAATATTCAGTTTTAAGCTTATTACTCACTTACAGTTACTTCTTGTTTACGAGTTCCTTTTACTGAAATTATTTTTAGTTCTGGGTCGTTATCAGAAGTGATTCCTTCTGGAAGTTTTAAGTCTTTTAACAATATGCTATCCCCTGACTCCATATTAGATACATCAATATCTATCTCATGAGGAATATCATGTGGTAAACCAATTACAGAGATGGTATCCACATGGCTATTAAGAAGTAATCGTTTTGACTCTAGAAACTCTGCTCCAATAATTCTGATTGCTACATTCTGTTTCGTTTCTTCCGAAAGTGATACCACTTGAAAATCTAAATGAGCTATTTCATTCAAAATTGGAGCAACCTGGATATCTTTTGTCATAACGGTATATGCTTCCTTATTTGGAGCTACAAGCTTAAACACAGCATTTCTTCCGTATTCTTTCAATGTTTTTTTAAACTCATCTTTCTTAACAGCTATTGAAATGGATTCAACTCCTCTACCAAAAATATTACCTGGTAAATATCCGTTCTTTCTTAATAACTTATTCGCTCCCTTGCTAGTACTAGTCCTCGT
>ERZ791922.75-NODE-75-length-92888-cov-10.384077_pt1 | contig 92888 bp, 77 predicted proteins | sample MGYA00510134_ERZ791922 | MGnify/ENA primary metagenome ERZ791922 (study PRJEB30046, sample SAMN00792101) | human gut metagenome | study: EMG produced TPA metagenomics assembly of the A metagenome-wide association study of gut microbiota in type 2... | reverse complement strand
TCTATAGCAACTGAAATTTATTTTAAAATTGGCTTGACTTTATATAGTTGGTCTACGTCGTCGACCTCGAAGCAACGATAAAAAATTTTTGACCCTATTTCTGAATAACTATGCGGCAATGAAGGTTTCACCGAGAACTTGTTGACACATACTTACCATACAGAATTCTGTCACGACAGAAGCAGTTTATGGTATAATGGACTGACAAAATGGCCTGAACTTCCTGCTAGAATTCCATCAATCCCCAAGGAGGCTTTCCTGTTATGAATAAATCCTGTTTGCTGCTGCTGTCCCTATTTGCGGGGGCTTTTTCCTTTTCTGCGCCGGCTCGGGCCCAGGTATCGGCCAATGTCCCGGTGGACAGCCATTATTATGACAGTATCGACAAACTGTCCGGAATGGGGTATCTGGATTCCCTGCCCAATGGGGCGCGTCCCTACAGCCGGCAGCAGATGGCCCGATGGGTACTGGAAGCGGAAAGGAAGGCAGCGGAAAAGCCCCTGCCGGCCTATCTGGCTGACGACCTGGCTGCCCTGAAACAGCTGGTGGCACCGGAAGCAGCAGCCCTCCAGGGAGAAGGCAAGGGGCAAGATCCCTTCCGGCTGCGGAAATTGACTTTCGGTACCGGGTATCTCCACAGTGACCGGTTTACCTACCGGGACAGGCGGACGGCCAGCGAATGGGCACCCTTCGGAGAGAAACGGAACGGGCACAAAATCGGCCGGAACGGCGGACTGGGTGCCGAACTGGAAGCTTCCGGGAATCTGGGCAGCGAAGTGGCCTTGGGAATCCAGGGAAGGGCCGCCTGGGATAAAGACAATGAAGGGACGGCCAGCCTGGAAGAAGCCTATGTGAAGACCCGGACCGGAGCCTGGGCTTGGGAATTGGGCCGGGAAGCCCTGGTTTGGGGCCAGGGTGCTAGTGGGAACCTGCTCCTGGGAAATAATATGAAACCCCTGACCCTGATCCAGGCGCACCTGAACGAACCCATCCAAGCCGGAGGCTTTTTCCGGTTCCTGGGCCAGGTGGATTTCCACGCCTTCTATGGACGGCTGGATGGGGACCGGGCTGCGGATGCAGCGGGCTGGGGCCGGCAGGATTACAATCACCCGGGACTCTTGGGACTGCGATTGGATGTGACCCCTGCTCGATGGTTCACCCTGGGCCTTTCCCGGGTATCCCTCCTGGGAGGGGACGGCAATGGATTGGATTCCCACGACTGGGGCAAGTGGAGCTACGGACACAATGCGGACCATAAGGACAAATGGGATGACATTGCCGGTTTGGATTTCCGCTTTCGTCTGCCAGGGGTCCAATTCTATGGAGAAATGTACGGAGAGGACCAGGCCCATGGGCTGCCTTCGGATTGGGGATACCGGGGCGGGGTCTATTTCCCTCAACTGACGAAGGACGGTTCCTGGGACCTGCTCCTGGAAACCGCCTATACCAACCAGGATTGGTATACCCATGGGACGTACCAAGACGGTTGGACCTATAGCGGAGATATCCTGGGAGATGCCATGGGCAGCGATGCCCGGAAGTATTATGCTAGGGTGAACCATTATTTCCCCGGAGCGGACCGGCTGGGGCTCTATTACCAGCGGACGGAAAGAGAACGGGGGATGGATGGACCTGTGGTCCAGGAAGCGGGGCTGACGGGACGGAAGAAACTGAAAGAAAATCTCTACCTGAATGGGACCGTGGGGTATGCTGCGGTGAAGCAGGGAAGCAAGGATCACGCCCTGTTTGCCGGAGCAGAAGCAGAGTGGGAGTTTTAAAGGGAGCTGTCGACTTTTGACCGCTGCCTGCTGACGGAAGGTGCTGCAAGTTTTGTGCAGCACCTTATTTTTTTTTTTTTGTTGACATATACCCATATGGGGTATATAATACAACACGTAATAAGAAATACCCATACGGGGTAATGGTAATAATTCAACAAGAGCTATGCTCTTGATCTTGGGAGGGTTTGGTATGAGCGATTTGATTTTACAGGTCAAAGACCTGCAGAAAACATTCCATCTGAAAAGCGGTCATGTAGTCAAGGCAGTGAAAGGGATTTCATTCTCAGTGGAACGGGGAGAAATCTTCGGTTTCCTGGGACCCAACGGAGCCGGGAAGAGTACTTCCATCAGCATGCTGACCACTCAGCTGAAACCGGATGGAGGAGAGATCCTGCTGGATGGGGATTCGGTGCTGCAGGATCCCATCACCGCCCGGAGCAGGATCGGGGTCGTAGCCCAGCACAACAATTTGGACCGCTCTCTGACCGCCCGGGAAAATCTCTTGTTCCACGCTCGGTATTTCGGGATGGATCCGGTGGAAGCAGAAAAAAAGGCCGATGAATACCTGGAGAAATTCGGGCTGACCCAGTGGCAGGATGATTATGTCCGGGGCTTTTCCGGTGGGATGGCCCAGCGGCTGAAAATCGCTCGGGCTATGATGCACACCCCGGAAATCCTCTTCCTGGATGAGCCTACGACGGGGTTGGATCCCAATTACCGGGAAATCCTCTGGGAGAATATGCTGGAGCTGAATCGGAAGGGGACCACCATTTTCCTCACCACTCACTATATGGAAGAACCGGAACGGTTCTGCCACAATATCGCCATTGTGAACCAAGGCGAACTGAAGGCCATGGGTACGGCGGACCAGCTGAAAGCCATGATCCCCTCCAGGAACATCCTGTCCCTGAAGCTGGACAAGGTGGATGACCGGCTGGTGGATGCTGCCGCCAAACTGCCGGGAGTGGCCAATGCCAAGGTCCAGAACGGCGTGCTGCAGCTGTATCTGGAAGGCAAACCGGATTTTGACGGGGTGATCCGCTGGACGGAAGACAAGCAGCGGACCCTCCAGAACATTTCTCTTTCCACCCGGACCCTGGACGATGTATTTGTCTATCTGACCGGAAAAGCCATGAACAGTGCCAATTGAAGAGGAGACGATAACAATGAGTGAAGAACGGAAAAATAGTGTAACCCAGCAGGCTTTCTGGGCCATGGTCCAGCGGGATCTCCTGGCCCAGTGGCGGGATAAAAAGGAATTCATCTTCCGGGTGGGGATGCTGCCCCTGGTGCTGATCGTGGTGTACGGCTATGTGCTGCCAGCCATCGGGCTCCTGCCGGAGACGTTCCCACCCAGATGTTTGCGGGCATGGTGGGGATGAGCATCTTGATCACCGGGATCCACGGCACGGCCATTCCCTTTACTATGGATTTCAACAATATGCACGAAATCGAGGACCGGCTCCAGGCACCAGTTTCCCGGAACGTGGTGGCCTATGCCAAGATGCTGGTGGGGATCATCGAAGCCTTCATCGGCGGGCTGATCGTCCTGCCCATTTCCTTGATTTTCATGGGGAGCCGGCTGCAGCTGGGGATGACGGCTGGGGAAATCCCTCTGCTGCTCCTGGTACTGGTACTAATTGCCTTGGCTTCCGCTACTTTGGGCCTTTTGGTGGGGACAGTGGTAAAGCCTCCGCAAATCGCAGCCATGTTCCCTGGCTTCTTGATGCCAGTGGTGTTCTCTGGAGCCATCTTCTTCTCCTGGTATGCCCTGGATCCGGTGCCGGTGTTCCAGAAGCTGGTACTGCTGAACCCGCTGGTCTACGCCAATGAGGCATTGCGGTACGTGATGACTCCCCAGATCCGGAGCATGCCTCTGGGATATTCTCTCCTGGGCTTAGTGATAAGCAGTGTTCTCATGGGCTGGTGGGGCTTCAAACGGTTCCATGCCATGGTGGAAGGGGATAAATGAGCAAGGGGCTGTTGCATGCGCAACAGCCTCTTGCTCATTTATATACGAAAGTATAATTGAAAAATCTGAAAAATATTGTATCATGTATAGTAAGAAGAAAACATCAGTCATTACAAGAAAATATAACGGGGAGGCGAAGGGCATGCTTACACAAAAGAAAAAACAATTCCTGCTTCTGGCCTGTACGGGAATGCTGCTCCAGCTGCCATTGCCGCAGCTTGGCTGGGCTGCCAATCCTACTGATGAAATCCACTATTACAGCAATACCTATGCCTTGACCCAGGACGGCAGCAACTATGCCAACGATGGGGCTGCTGGATATTATGCCATGGCCATCGGCGGGGAAGCCAAGGCAGTGGGCAATTGGTCCATTGCCATTGGAAACTTGGCCAAAGCCACTGCCAGTGAATCCATTGTCCTAGGATACAAAACGGATACCGGGACGGACGGGTCTTCCAAAGTAGCCATCGGGTACCAAGCTACGGCCACCGGAGACCATGGAACGGCCCTGGGGGCGGAAGCCAAAGCGTCCGGTACCAATTCTACGGCCATCGGCCGGACGACACGGGCGGAAGGAGATTCCAGTACGGCTGTCGGTTCCATTGCGGAAGCCAAAGGGGAAAAGAGCACGGCCCTGGGGCAGGGCTCCAATGCCCTGGGAACCAAAAGCACGGCTTTGGGGTATGGGGCCAGCGTGAAGGAAGGAACAACGGATGCAGTGGCCTTGGGGGTTACGGCAGTTGCATCCGCCAATAAAGCGGTGGCTCTGGGGACCAGCAGTACAGGCAAGGGAGAAAATGGCGTAGCCGTAGGGTACAATGCCCTCAGCGCCCAGAAAGGAGCGGTGGCTCTGGGCTATGGGAGCCAGGCACTGGGAACGAACAGCCTGGCCCTGGGGACCAACGCTACGGCTTCGGTGGATAAATCTGTGGCTCTGGGATACTATTCGAAAACGGATCCTGTAGTGAGGACATCTTCCGCTTCTATTACCACCGTTGAAGGAAAACAGCTGTATCTGTCCGGCTTTGCCGGAAAATCCCCGGTGGGGACCGTAAGCTTGGGGTGGACGGTAAATGGCAAATCATCTGACCGGACACTGACCCATGTGGCGGCAGGACGGATCAGCGAGACAAGCACCGATGCGGTGAACGGCAGCCAGCTCTACGCCTTGGGCAGACAGATCAAGAGCGGCTCCAGCATCAGCCTCCAGGCAGGGAAGGGAATCACCATCCAAAAAGCAGGTGATGGATATACCATCAGTGCCAGCCTGATCGGGTTGGATACGGAGGAGAACCGGACCCATGTGGTCTATGGAAAAGACCTGGAAGAGCACCATGCCAGTGAAAAAGAGGCTGGGGAGGCAGCTGGCAGCGGACAGACCGGAGATAGGAACGCCTATTATGTGGAAGTCCATGGGAATCCTCTCCAGCTCCAGGGAGATGAAGGGACAGCCCAGATCAACAACGGAGATACCCAGACCATTACCGGGGATGGAATCAATATCCATACGGTGGTGAAACAGAATGGCAGCGATGCAGCAGATGTGCAGGTGAAACTGGATCCCAATCTGAAAGTGGATTCGGTGACCATCCAGGATGGTGGCCCGGTGCTCAATGGAGAAGGCCTTGCCATGGAAGACCGGAAAATCACCGGACTGGCAGAGGGAGAAATCTCACAAACTTCCAAAGAAGCGGTGAACGGCAGCCAGCTGTACCAGGTGAAGCAGGATGTGTGGCAGAATGCGCAAAATATCAATCAATTGAACAACCGGGTGAGCAATCTGGATTCCAGGATCAATAAGGTGGGGGCAGGGGCAGCAGCCTTGGCGGCCCTCCATCCCCAAGATTTCGATCCGGATGACAAATGGGATTTCGCTGCCGGGTTCGGGAACTATCGGGATGCCAACGCGGCAGCCATCGGGGTGTTCTATCGGCCGGACCACAAGACCATGGTATCGGCAGGAGGAACCTTTGGCAACGGGGAAAACATGGTGAACCTGGGCATCAGTCTGAAACTGGGGAAGAGCAGTCCTTATGCGGGGATGAGCCGCCATGCCCTCATCGGCAAAGTAGAGAGCCAGGCTCGGGAAATCAGTGACTTGCAGCAGCAGACCCAGAGCCAGAACGAAAGAATTGCCCAGCTGGAAAAAGCTGTGGCGGAATTGCTGGGACACAAATGAAAGTGGGGGAAGCGAGTCATGGCTCGCGCCCGCGGCCGGGGTGTTGCACGCAACGTGCAACACCTCTCTCTATTTATGCTATAATAATACCCATCGAACAGGAGGTGGGGCTATGGGCCGTCGGGTGCTTTGGATGCTGTTGGTACTGCTGCTGGGGTTCATCTGGGGGCACTCTCTCCAAAATGGTACGGCATCCCAGGCGGAGAGCCAGTCGGTGCTCCATTTGGCCCTGGCTCGGTGGGGGAACCTGCCGGGAATGGATTGTCTGAATTTCTATACCATCCGGAAACTGGCCCATCTCACGGAATTTGCAGCCCTGGGGATGGTCCTTTCCGGGTTGGCAGGGCTCTACGGGAAACGGAACCTCTTTTCGGTGCTTTTCTGGGGAGCCTGTGTGGGAACCGTGGATGAAGGAATCCAGCTCTTCAGCCCGGGCCGCAGTGCCCAGGTGTCGGATGTACTGTTGGATACCTGCGGGGTGTTGGCCGGGGCCCTGGTGCTGCGCCTGGTGTGCCGGCTGGTGCGGGGAGAACGGACAAAGGAGAGAAGCAGATGATGACAAGATTGGAACAACTGAGCCGGGAACTGGTGGATGTAGTGGTGAACCTAGGGTACCCGTCGGAACTGGGAGAGCTGATGGCCCAGAATCTGGGCACAGAAAGCACTGTGGAACGGATGATCCAGTATCTGCTCCATGTCCAGCCCGCCACAGCGGAAGAAATGGTGGACGAGATGCTGGCCATCTGCGACGAACGGGACAAATGGGTCCAAAAGAAAAAGAATGAGTACTACAACCGGAAGGTGAATGAGTGGATCAATCGGTAAAAGGCAACATCCCCTTGACAGCTCCTCTTTTTCCGTCTATGATATACACATCAATTACTACTAAAATAATATGAATTAAAGGGGAGCGATGAGATGAACGGGAAAAAGAAGGTTTTGCTGTTTTTGGCGGGTTTGGCTGCGGCGGCTCTGCTGACAGCCGGCTGTGGCGGCAGCGCAGGAGACAAGAAAAGTGCGGACAGCGGCAAGCCCATTAAAATCGGGGCTACGGCAGGTCCCCATGCGGATGTGGTCCATGCGGTAGCAGAGGAAGCCAAGAAACAGGGACTGAAGGTGGAAGTGGTGGAATTCTCCGATTACATCACTCCGGACAAAGCCTTGGCGGAAGGGGACCTGGATCTGAACAGCTATCAGCATGCGCCCTTTCTGGCCAATTTCAACAAACAGAACGGGACCAAACTGGTGCCCATCGGGAATACCATCCTGATGCGCATGGGGATCTACAGTGACAAGATCCATGATCTGAAGGCCATTCCCGAAGGAGCCACAGTGGCCATCCCCAATGATCCCACCAACGGGGGCCGGGGCCTGGTCCTCCTGGAAAAGGCCGGCCTGATCAAACTGAAAGAAGGGGTGGGGTTCAAAGCCACGGTGAACGACGTGGTGGAAAACCCGAAAAACCTGAAGTTCAAGGAACTGGAAGCGGCTCAGCTGCCCCGGAGCTTGGCAGATGTGGACTTGGCCGTGATCACCATGAACTATGTGATGAGTTCCGGCATGGACGTAAAGAAACAGGGACTCTTCTGGGAAAAGGATGATGAACCGCTGGCAGTGATGGTGCTGGCAGCCCGGGAAAAGGACAAGGACAAGGCGGAATATAAAAAGATCGCCGAGATCTTCCATTCCGAAGCGGTGAAGAAATTCATTGAAGAAAAATTCAAAGGGACGATCGTACCGGCGAAATGAAAGCGGGGGCTGTGAAGAAATGAAATCCTCATTTCTTCACAGCCCTCTGGTTTTGGCTGGTGTTAGGCAATGTCTTTTTCCTGTCCCATTATGATATAATGAATCCGTTGTCGCACCCATTCTGGCAACAGAAGGGGGGTGTAAGTATGGATCATTTCCTATCTTTTTTGGTGTCCGTCGTGGCTAGTGTAGTTGGCTACTACATTCGCAAATGGTTAGACGGACACGACAAAGGCGGCAATTAGCCTAATGAAATACCCCCGGGCTGGCCCCCGGGGGTATTCGTGTAAGTATGCATTTCCTATCTTTTTGGCTGATTCCATTATAGGCCAGAAAGATAGGAAAGTCAATTGACCGCTGACAAAAAAAGAGACGGCTGCAAATGCAACAGTCTCTTTTATCATTTTAATGGTGCCGAAGGCCGGACTCGAACCGGCACGCTTTGAGGGCGCTTGATTTTGAGTCAAGTGCGTCTGCCAATTCCGCCACTTCGGCAAGCGTGATGGATATCACAACAAAATTATTCTAGCATAGCTGGCTTCTCTTTGTCAAGCTGCAGATTTTACAAATCCACGTCCAGCACAATTTCTTCTCCCAGCTTGACGGGGCCGCCAATGGCAAGACCGGTGATGCGTCCCTCTTTCCAGTCCGCTTCGATGTCGATCCGGCCGCCGGGCTCCTGGAGAGCGGCCGCCAGGGACCGGTTCTGGCGCAGGGCCAGGGCGGCTGCTACTGCGGCGGACCCGCTGCCGCAGCTTTTTTCCCGGTACAGGGTCCCAGTGGACGAAACGTATACGATGGGCAGCACCTTCAGGGTGCTGATCTCCACCAGCATCAGCCCGTAGGCTTCCGGTTCTCTGCCCCGAGAAATTTCCCGCTGGAGAGAATAGAACAGCTGCTCCTGGTCCACTTCCTCCACGTTCAGGGTGAAATAGATATAATGGGTGATGCCGGGCAGGACCACTTCCTGGCACTCCACACTTTCCCGTTCATAAGAAAGATTGATTTTCTTCATCCCCAGAGGGGGCGCCAGCTGGACACTGGCTTCGAAAATGCCTTCCCGGACTTTTTTTGCCTTTACGGCAAGAGGAGTGGGGCAGCCGCTGCAGGTGACCTGGAAAGTCCCTTCTTTTTCCCCTGAGAGAAGGAGCCCGTAGGCGCCGGCGGAACGAGTGGCATTTCCGCAGAATTCACCGCCCATCATTTCCACCTGGGGCTGGCCTTCTTTTAGGGAAAGGCAGCCGATCTGTTCCACAGAGGGATCCAAGGACAGGAGTTTCTGGTTCAGGGCTTTGCGGATTTCCGGGGCTACCGGGTCCAGTAAAAATAAGGTGATGTTGCCGCTGGGGTCGGCCTTGATGGTTCGGATTTGCATAGGCAACTTCCTTTCTTCATAGACGATTATATAGCGAATACTTCCAATTCTCTCATAATTGAATCTTATATTTTATATTATAGCGATGCACAAGGCTTTAGACAAGAGAAAATACTTGACTTTTAGGTAATTTCTGAAAATAAGTAATCGATAGGTGTTTTGTGTTAGAATAGACATTGCGTCAATCAAATCAATTCGTTTTTTGTGGAGGGGCAAGCGTTGCATTATCGTAAATTTCTCAAATACTGGCTGTGTGCCGGGTTGGCCCTGCTGTTCCCCCTGGGGGCGCAGGCTTCTGTACAGGATCTTGCCTGGCAGGACGGGGTCCCGGCCTACCAGGAAGTCAAGGGCTCCATCACCCACGATGGGCCGAAACTGATCTTTTCAGACAGCCCGGAAATGGTGGGAAAAACGGGCATCATGTACCGGGATACGGTGGAGGGCCCTGTACGGCTGTTCTTCCATCATGTGAATGATACCCGTACGGACAAACGGCTGGCGGTGCTCCTGCGCCGGACCACCCTGCGGCCCAGCCAGGTGGCTTTTGGCAGGAACGGCATCTCCCGGCCCAATGAAGATTGGTTGGAGGCAGGGAAAGAAGCCCAGGAGCGGTATTACAGTTCGGTGCCCAACGGCCGGAAATTCCTGCTGAACGGACCCAGAGACATCCTGAACAACGGGAAAGGGTACATCCTCCATCCCCAGGAACTGGTCACCGGGATCGTGGACCTGACCTTCGACAAGCCAGTGGAAGTGTCCTTTATCATGATGCCCGTGGAGGCAGATCCTCGGATCTCTGCGGAAGTGTATTCCATCCTGCCCCCCGATCAAGGGGGCCATGTGCTCCGGGGCACCTTTGAAGGAGCCAACGCCCATGTGACCTTGGCGGAATCTTTTGATGCGGATGCCGGGGTGATCTGGGGGATGGAACTGGCCGATGACAGCAAAGACCTTTATCTCCGGGGGACCGATGTGACCCGGAATGCTCCAGTGGTGAATTACGGGAACTATGGCGTCATGTATGATGTGAACTTCCGGACCCACGGAAAGAATGCCACCCAGCTGCGGTTCAATCCTTACGGAGGACCTTACGCCGGGGAAGGGATCCTGGCGGTGGAAGGGGAAACAGCCCGGTATCTGCGGATCCCGGAAAGCAGTCTTTCTTTCGGTTGGGACCATGATGGAGAGACCATGAAACTGGGGACGGTGCCTCCGGGCAAAAGCGGTTCCTTTTATTTTTCGCCGCCTGGTTCTTCCAACCTGCCGGTGCGGATTTTCTGGGAAGGGAAGGCCGGGAGCCGGCTGGAAGAAAAATCCGGCAAAGTACGGACGGCGGAACAGATCCTGGCGGAACGGCTGGCTCGGAAGGAACATAAAGGAAATAGCACTAAATGAAAATAATTATTAAAAAGGCTTGACTATTTTCTAAGTTTGTTGTACCATAAGGATGTCAAGAAAAGCAAACAACATCTGAAGGGAAACAAAGAGCCGTGCGTGCGCTGCACAGCCGTTCCCACACAGAGGCCCCTATGGGGGAAAAGAAAAAGAGGAGGATTTGACAATGGCTGAATTGAAAGGTTCTCAAACTGAAAAAAACTTATGGACTGCATTTGCGGGTGAATCCCAGGCATACAACAAATATGGCTATTATGCCAGTGTAGCCAAGAAGGAAGGATACGAACGGGTAGCCCAGAACTTCCTGGAAACTTCCGGCAACGAAAAGGAACATGCCAAGATTTGGTTCAAGGCTCTCCATGGGGGCTCCATCCCTGATACGGTGGAAAACCTGAAGGATGCTGCTGCCGGCGAAAACTATGAATGGACGGAAATGTACAAAGAATTTGCAGAAACCGCTGAAAAAGAAGGGTTCAAAGATCTGGCTTACAAGTTCAAAGCTGTGGGCGCCATTGAAAAGCACCATGAAGAACGCTACAGAGCCCTGCTGAAGAAAGTGGAAGACGGGACCATGTTCCAGCGCAGCGAAAAGACCGTTTGGATCTGCTCCAACTGCGGCCACATCGTGGAAGCCGAAAAGGCTCCGGAAGTCTGCCCGGTCTGCGCTCATCCCAAATCCTATTTCATGGTCAACTGTGAATGCTTCTGAGCATAAAAAAAAGGCCCCGTTGCGGGGGCCTTTTTTTTATGCTCAATGGTTGGTCAGTCCCAGTTCTTTCAGCATTTCCATATCTTCCTTGATGGTGGTGCCGCTGGTGGTGAGCATATTGCCGGTGATGGAGGCGGAGGCTCCGGCCAGGAGGGCGGTGGCCCCGTTCTGGGGCAGCAGCTTCCGCCCGGCAGCCAGACGGATATTGGCGGTAGGGTTGATGAACCGGAAAATGGCAATGGTCCGGAGGATGTCTTCCGCCGGCAGGGGCTTGCGGCCTTCCATACCTGTGCCAGGAATGGCCATCAGCGCGTTGATGGGAATGGATTCGATTCCCAAGCTCTGGAGGGTGAAGGCCATATCCAGCCGGTCCTGCCAGGTTTCTCCCATGCCGATGATGCCTCCGGAGCAGACGCACATCCCTTCTGTTTGGGCAGCTTTGATGGTGCGAATCCGGTCGTCAAAGGTGTGGCTGGTGCAGATCTGGGGGAAGTACCGGCGGGAGGTCTCGATGTTGTGGTGGTAGCTGGTGACCCCGGCTTCCCGGAGGCGGCGGAACTGTTCCCGGCTGATGATGCCGTGGGAGGCGCACAGGTCGATGGTCAGGTCCTTCTTCATGGCCCGGTAGATGTCCAGGGCCTTCTCGAAATCACTGCCGGTGAGGGCCCGCCCGGAAGTGACCATGGCGAACCGGTTGGCCCCGGCATCCTGGTCGGCTTTGGCAGTTTTCATCACTTCTTCTTTGGAAAGGAAGCCGTATTCTTCACAGCCCGTATGGTGGCAGGCAGCCTGGGCACAATATTTGCAGTTTTCCCCGCAGCGGCCGCTCCGGGCGTTGATGATGGTGCAGAAATCCACATGGTTGCCGCAGAAATGTTTCTGGAGCCGGCCGGCTTCCTGCTGGAGCTCTGCCAGGGGCTGGGTCAGCAGCTCTTGGACTTCCGGGTCCTCCGGCTTCAGCCGGTACCCTCCTATGATCCGATCGGTCAGTGCGCGCAGTGCTTCTATCTTCAATGATCTCATCCCTTCTGGTATAATATGGTTACCATTATAAAGAACCGGGGATTTGCGGTCAACTTTCTAAAATGTAAGGTTAACGTAAAACCGGGATCTGCAAAGGAGGAAAATCATGGAACTGCTTTTTATCTATATGGATGGCTGCCCTTACTGCAAACTGGCCGGTGAGGTGCTGGAAGATCTCTTTGCCAAACATCCGGAATACCAAAAGATTCCCTTGGTGAAGGTGAACGAGAACCGGGAACCGGAAAAATTGAAGGGCCGGAACTATTACTACGTCCCCACCTTCTTCTATGGGGAAGAAAAAGTTTACGAAGCCCAGCCGGGGGATGACCGGGAGAAGATGGAAAAGATCTTGGGTGATTTTTTCCAAAGAATCAGTGAGAAATGAAAATGAGGTGCTGCGCGAGCGGCACCTCATTTTTCATTCCATCAATATTTTCCGGCAGGTTTCGTTCTGCATGACCATCTTCAGCAGCAGGTTCCCCAGCACTGTGACGCTGAGGCATTCTCCGGCCCCGATGTAGACCATGGCTGCCCCCAGGGACAGATCTGGGGGCAGGGCCGCCAGTACATCCAGTTCAGCCCCGATCAGCACTCCATTGCTCACCACCGGGCACAGAGAGGCCAGGAGAGGATTCTTCATCCGGTGCATGGGCCAGATCCCCAAGAAAGTGGCCAGGGTGCCCAGGAGCATATCCGGCAGTCCGAACGGGCTACCCAGGTTGGCCAGGAAGCATCCGGCCGTGAGACCGGGGATCCATTTGGGATTGTAGAAGGCCAAGAGGGTCAGACATTCGGAAAACCGTATCTGGATAGGTCCGTAGCTGAGCGGGGCCAGTCCCAGGGTGAGGGCGGCGTAGACCGCTGCCAAAAGGGCGTTCCGCAGCAGCCAAGTTTCCTTTCCCATCTTCAGGCCTGCCCTTTCAGCAGACGGGCTTTCAGTTCTTTGTATTTCCGGGAATAGAAAGGCTTCAGTTGGGCTTCCCGGTGGTCATAGCCGTAGGCCCGTTTGGAAATGGACAGGATGGGAGGCGCTTGGATCCGCTTGGCCACAGCCAGACCGCAGAACAGCTTCCACCACCGTTCCAGATCCTCGATGAAAGCCTGGGCGTCCGGGAACAGCTGTTCCACCAGGCCCTTTTCACAACCCAGATGTCCTTCCAGGGTCCCTTCCGCGTACCAGGTCAGGAGCTCTTCCGGAGAAGTCTTGTACCAGCTTTCCACAAAGGCTTGGAGCAAGTAATCATGGTAGGGATAGACCAGGGGATCTCCCCCTTTGCCCACGGTCTGGGCATCGGACAATTCCGCGCTGGGCTTGATCTGGAAGATCTCTTCCGGGATGACTTCTTTCTGGAATACGGCTTCATTGAGATAACGGCCCAGGGCATAGACTTGGTGCTTCCACAGATCCCCGATGAGGGCCAGGACCCCGGCGATATCTCCGTAGAAGGTGGCGTAGCCTACAGTCATTTCTGCCTTGTTGGAGTTGCAGGAGAAGCCTCCGCCGAAAATGGAAGCCAGGCCGGCCAGCACCCGGGCACCCCGGTCCCGGGCCTGGATGTTTTCTGTGGCAAAGGGCGTGACTTTCAGGTGGAATTCCTCGCCGGTGCCGTAGTTGTGGATGGGTGCGCTGTTGAACTGGAGGATGGTCTTGTCCACCACTTCTTGGATGGGAAGGATGGTGTAATGGGTCCCCAGGGCTTCCGCCATTTTCTGGGCCAGCCCTTTGGTCAGTTCCGAATTGTACTGGCTGGGCATATTTACCAAGAGGACGTTTTCCGGCCCCAGGATGTCCACGTAAAAGGCTGCGGTGACGGCGGAATCGATGCCGCCGGAAACCCCGATGGTCATTTTCCGGATGCCCAGCTGGTCCAAGAAAAGAGAGGCTCCGTACCGGAGCGCGGTATAGACGGCCTGGGCATCGGTAAGGGCGGGCTGGAGCCCCCTTTCTCCTTGGAGCAGCCCCGTATCTGGATCCCAGAGGCTCACCAGCAGGTCTTCTTGGAAAGCCGGGGAATCAGTGATCATTTCTCCCCGGGCATTGTACATGCAGCTGCAGCCGTCATAGGTGAACACGTTCTTGCCGTTGTTCTGGATCCCCACGTTGTTGCAGTAGGCCAAAGGGATGCCGCAGGATCTGGACTGGTGCACGAACAGCTCATGGCGCTTCCGGTTCTTGTGGAAAGTATAGGGGGAGCAGGAAAGGTTGCAGAGGATCTGGGCCCCATTTTTCTTCAGCAGTTCCGGTACATTATAATAGTAGTTTTCTGTCCAGCCGTCTTCGCACAGGAGTACTCCCAGTTTCACTTCCCGGCCTCGGATGGACACCGGGACCGGTTTTACCAGGTCTTCGATGGTCACGTTCCGGCCCAGTTCCGGCAGCAATTTGGCGATGCTGTGGAAGTACCGGCTGTCGTCGAATTCCCGGTAGTCCGGCAGGGAGGTCTTGCTGATGAAGGGATAAGGCAGGCCTCCCTGGAGCAGCTTCCCGTCCTGGGCTACAAAGGCCGCGTTGTATTTCCGGATCCGGCCGTCTTCATTGACTTTGTCCGGGTCGGTGGCGATGTTGCCGAAAATCACGCAGATCCCTTCACTGGCGGCGATAATCTCTTTTCCCCAGGCTTCACAGTCCCGGAGAAAGGCACTCTGCTCCCACAGGTCTCCCAGCAGGTAGCCCGGGACCATCAGTTCCGGCAGGAGCAGGATATCCACCTGGGCTCCACGGGCTCTGGCGATGGCATCCAGGGCCTTGCGGGTATTGGCTTCCGGATTCCCCGGCTCCACTTGGATTTGTGCACAAGCAATTTTGATGTCCATTTGTTTCTCGCTCCATAAATTGATATAATGAATCAATAACTGCTTCCATTATAGCAAAAGGGGACAGGATAGGAAAGACGGGGAGCAGGGCCGTCGTGAAAATACGAACAAAGCAAAATCTTCGTCTGTAAATGTTGCGTATATACAGCGCATATGCTATGATACCTTATGCGATATGCAGAAAGTAGGGGGGACTATGTTATACATTAGCACAAGAGGGAAAACGGATATGGTGAGCTCGGCTCACGCGATCTCCAATGGACTGGCGGCAGACGGAGGACTTTTTGTTCCGAAAGAATTCCCGCCCATCAGCCTGGCGGAAATCGATGCCATGCGGGAAGCTCCGTACAGCGATCGGGCTCTGACGGTACTGGCCCGGTTCCTGACGGACTACAGCGAAGACGAACTGCGGAACTGTGTGGAAACGGCGTACAGCAAGGACCGTTTCGGGGATTTCCCGGCACCGCTGCACCTGCTGAAGGACAATCTGGATGTACTGGAACTGTGGCATGGCCCCACTTGTGCTTTTAAAGACATGGCCCTGCAGATCCTGCCTCTGTTCCTGACTAAAGCGGTCCAGAAGACTGGGGAACAGAAGAAACTGGTGATCCTGGTGGCTACTTCCGGAGATACTGGGAAAGCGGCCATGGCCGGGTTCGCCGATGTGCCGGAAACGGAAGTCATCGTGTTCTATCCCCAGGAAGGGGTCAGCGATATCCAGAAGCTCCAGATGGTGACCCAGAAAGGGGCCAATGTCCATGCCGTAGCTGTGGAAGGGAACTTCGATGATGCCCAGACCGGGGTGAAGATCCTGTTTGGCAGCCAGCCTCTGGCCCAAGAACTCCAGGAACACGGGTGTGCCTTCTCTTCCGCCAACTCTATCAACTGGGGACGCCTGGTGCCCCAGATCGTGTACTATTTCAGTGCCTATGCAGATGCGGTGAACAGCGGCCGGATCGAAAATGGGGCACCGGTGAACTTTGCAGTGCCCACGGGGAACTTCGGAGACATCCTGGCCGGTTTCTATGCCAGACTGATGGGCCTGCCGGTGAACAAGTTCATCTGTGCTTCCAACAGCAACAATGTACTGACGGACTTCATCAATACTGGAGTCTACAATCGGAAACGCCCCTTCCATAAGACCATTTCGCCTTCCATGGACATCCTGGTTTCCAGCAACTTGGAACGGCTGCTGTTCGAAGAGACAGGCCATGATGCGGCTCAGGTAGCAGAATGGATGAAGGAATTGAACGAAAAGGGCGAATACAAGATCGGCACCGAGCTCCAGAACCAGATCCTGAAGGACTTCTTCGGCACCTGGGTGGATGAAGTGGAGACCCGGGAGACCATCGGAGATGTGTACAATAACTATGGTTATGTAATGGATCCCCATACAGCGGTGGCTTACAAGGCCATGGAAAAATACCGGCTGATGACCGGGGACGAGACCTACAGCATCGTCCTGAGTACTGCCAGTCCCTTCAAGTTCAACGATGTGGTCCTAGCTTCCATCGATCCGGATACCTACGAAGGGAAGGAACTGGATCCCTTCGTGGCCATGGAAGACCTGAGCAGAGTGGCCAAGCTGCCCATCCCGGCCAGCATGCAGGAACTGCCCAAGCTCCAGAGACGCCAGAGCGATGTAGTAGATAAGACCCAGCTGGAAGCGGAAGTGAAGAAACTTTTAGGATTGAAGTAAAGAGTTACACAAAAGGGACCCGACAGGGTCCCTTTTGTTATACCTGGCATAAGAAAAAACCTATAGATAAGTGTAACTTTTGTGTCAGTTTCATTTAAAAATATACAGTTCCCAGCTTATTTTTTTGAGCAAAGTATGGTATGATAGAAGGCATATAGATTGATCGATTTTTTATATGATTCAAAGGGGAGCAAGAAATGGAAGTCACTGTTATTACAAATATCAGACGGAAAGTGCTGACCATGCTGTCGAAAATGGCTTATGACGGGAACCTGCCGGACCATGTCTATGACATCCTGCAGATCGTCAACGAGAACACTCCCAGGACCCGCTGCTGCGTCCACAAGGAACGGGCGGTCTTGAAGGAGCGGATCTGTGTGGCCCTGGGTGTAGATACAGATATGAACATCATCGAGGCGGCCAACAAAGCCATTTCAGAACCGGTGGATCGGACCCAGCATGTCATCGCTGTGCTGCCGGAAGGCTGTTCTGCCTGCCCGGTGAACAAATATATGATCACCGATGTGTGCCGCCGCTGCCTGACCCACCGCTGCATGAACGGCTGCCCCAAGAAGGCCATTTCTGTGTACCAGGGCCGTGCCCACATCGATTATGATATGTGCGTGGAATGCGGCAACTGCAAACGGGCCTGCCCCTACGGCGCTGTGGTGGAAATCGCCCGTCCCTGCGAAAACGCCTGCAAGGTCCATGCTCTCCATACCGGCGTGAACAAGAAAGCGGAAATCGATAAGAACATCTGCGTGGAATGCGGGGCCTGCCGGGGTGCCTGCCCCTTCGGCGCCATCGAGGAACGGAGCCACATCGTCCAATTGATCCAGGCCATCAAGAGCGGCCAAGAAGTGGTGGCCCTCCTGGCTCCTTCCTTTGTGGGCCAGTTCGGACTGAAGGTGCATCCAGGCCAGATCGTCAAAGCCTGCCAGGAACTGGGGTTTGCTTCTGTGAAGGAAGTGGCGCTGGGAGCCGATATGACCACCATCTCCGAAGCAGAAGAATTCCTGGAAAAGGTGCCCACCGGCAAACAGAAAGTCATGACCAGCTCCTGCTGCCCGGCTTTCGTGGCTACGGTGAAACGCCATGCCCCGGAATTGGCCGACTGTATCTCCGATGCGGTGTCTCCCATGGTGGCCCGGAGCAAACTGGAGAAATACAAGCATCCCGGTGCCCTCACCTGCTTCATCGGTCCCTGCATCGCCAAGAAAGTGGAAGCTCGGGAACATCCGGACGAAATCGATTTCGTACTGACTTTCGAAGAACTGAAGTGCATGATGGACAGCCAGGATATCGACCCGGCCAAATGCGAAGAGGCCCCTTTCCATGCCGCTTCTTCCGCCGATGGCTGCAGCTTCCCCCAGGCGGCCGGAGTCAGCAATGCCGTCAAGGATTATGTCCGGGACAACCATCCGGAAGTGGATGTGGACTCTCTGAAGAGCCTCTACTGCAACGGGCTGGATGAATGCCTCCAGGCTTTGAAAGATGTGGAAGCCGGCAAGCTGGATATCCAGTATCTGGAAGGGATGGCCTGCCAGAAGGGCTGCCTCAACGGGCCGGGGGCTCTTACGGAACCAGGCCTCACCCGGGTGCTGCTGAAACGCTTTGCAGATACCACCCAGGCAGACAGCGCCGGCAAGATCGAACAGGCCATGGATGGCGTGAAGAACGTGGACATGGAACGGGTATATTTGCGCAAATAAACAGAGTGTGATAAAATAGCCGGGTATGAGTACGTTGAAACGAGGGCTCTTACCCGGCGTTTTCGAATTTATGTAGGAGGAATCAAGAATGTCAGGACATTCCAAGTGGGCTAATATCAAATTCAAAAAAGGCAAGGCTGATGCGCTCCGTGGGAAGATCACCACGAAGATCGGCCGTGAAATCACGATTGCTGTACGCATGGGCGGTCCTGATCCTACTGGTAATATGAGACTGAAGCTGGCTTTGTCCAAAGCCAAGGCCAACAACATCCCCAAGGACAACATCAAACGGGCCATCGCCAAGGGCCAGGGTGCTACCGAAGGGTCCAACTACGAACAGATCACTTATGAAGGATACGGCCCCGCTGGGGTGGCCATCATGGTCAGCGCCCTGACGGACAACCGGAACCGGACGGCTGCCGATGTGCGCCACGTGTTCTCCAAAGGCGGGAACATGGGGGAATCCGGCTGCGTAGGCTGGATGTTCAAGAACAAAGGGGTATTCACCGTAGAAAAGGAAGGGGCTCCTTCTGAAGACGAAGTGATGGAAGTGGCTCTGGATGCCGGTGCGGAAGATATGGAAACCACCGATGATGCCTATGTGATCACCACGGCTCCGGAAGATTACGATGCCGTGGAAAAGGCTCTGGCTGATCACAACATCGAAGTGGCCATGAGCGAGCTGTCCCTGATCCCGGACAATACTGTTGCAGTGGCCGGGGAAGATGCAGAGAAGGTCCAGAACATGATCGACGCGTTCAATGATCTGGATGATGTGCAGGACGTTTATACGAACGCTGACCTGCCTGATGAAGAATAAAGGGAACTGCTGTTGCTGCTGAACAGTCATCCCAGGAGTACATATGGCCGGCCAGCTGGGGAAATGTTCCCTGGAGGCCGGCCTTTTTCACCATAAGGAGGGAATTGCCTATGCTGGCATTGGGTATCGACCCGGGTACGGCGATCTGCGGCTACGGGCTGGTGCGGCTGGAACGGAGCCGGCTGATCCCCGTCCATTATGGAGCCGTCTTTACGGATAAGGATATGCTGCCGGAACGGCGGCTGAACAAGATCTATGAGGAGCTGACGGAACTGATCCAGCGCTTCCGGCCGGATTTCATGTCCGTGGAAAAGCTCTTCTTCAACCGGAATGTGACCACGGCCATTGCCGTAGGGGAGGCCCGGGGCGTCATCCTGCTGACGGCGGCCCAGGCCGGCATCCCGGTCTACGGATATACGCCCATCCAAGTGAAGCAGGCCATCACCGGGACCGGGCGGGCCAACAAGGAACAGGTGACCTATATGGTGCAGAAATTGCTCCATATCGAGGAAAAACCCAAACCGGATGATGTGGCCGATGCCCTGGCCATCGGCATCACAGGGCTGAACTTCATCCGGGAACAGGAACTGCGGGAGAGAATGCGATGATTGGATTCATTACCGGACGGGTGGACCATATTGGAACGAATTTCTGCCTGGTGGATACCCAGGGAGTGGGCTACCGGATCTTCCTGAACACCGGGGACCTTTCCCGGATCCAGGTGGACCAGAAGGTGAAGATCTATACCTATCTGTCCGTACGGGAGGATGCCCTCCAGCTTTTCGGCTTCCTCTCCTACGATGCCTATTCCCTGTTCACCCAGCTGATCACCGTCAGCGGCATCGGTCCCAAGATGGCCCAAGGGATCCTTTCTGCCTCCAAGGTGGATGCTTTCTACTTGGCGGTAAAGAACCGGGACCTGAAGTTTTTGACCAAGCTGCCGGGGATCGGGAAGAAAACGGCAGAACGGCTGCTGCTGGAATTGAAGGACATGACTGGGCCGGAAGGGCTGGAAGAGGAAGGAACAGCAGGCGGCTATGAGGGAGATGTGCCGGATGATGACACCACGCCCCTAGGGGCTGTGGCCGAAGGGCTCAGCTATCTGGGCTACACCCAGGGGGAAATCGCCCAAGTACTGAAGAAACTGAAAGTGACCGCTGACAGCAAGGCAGAAGACCTTTTGAAAGAGGCACTGCGCCTGATGGCCAGGAGGAGTTAAATGGAAGATACCAATCGCGTAATCGCCGGGCACGAACAGGAGCAGGACGGCTGGCAGTACAGCCTGCGCCCCCGGCGGCTGGCGGAATACATCGGTCAGTCCAAAGTGAAACGGAACATGGAGATTTTCATCCAGGCAGCCTTGAAACGAAAGGAAGCCCTGGACCATGTGCTGCTCTATGGACCGCCAGGCCTGGGAAAGACCACCCTGGCCAACATCATCGCCAACGAACTGAATGTGAACATCCGGATTACCAGCGGGCCGGCGCTGGAGCGGCAGGGAGATCTGGCAGCCATCCTCACCAACCTCAGCGACAGCGATGTACTGTTCATCGATGAAATCCACCGGCTGCCCAAGACCGTGGAGGAAATCCTCTATTCGGCCATGGAAGACTATGCCCTGGACATCATCATCGGGAAGGGACCGGCTGCCCGGAGCGTCCGGCTGGATCTGCCCCGGTTCACTTTGATCGGGGCCACCACCCGGATGGGGTCCATTGCGGCTCCGCTCCGGGACCGGTTCGGAGTGATCTGTCATCTGGAATTCTATACTCCGGAAGAGCTCCAGATCATCGTGGAGCGGGCGGCGGAGATCCTGGGGGTTTCCATCGAATCCGACGGAGCCTATGAAATCGGGCGCCGGAGCCGGGGGACGCCCCGGGTGGCCAACCGGCTGCTGAAACGGGTACGGGATTTTGCAGAAGTGGCTGGTCATGAGGTAATCACCCGGGACGTATGCCGGCATGCCATGGAACGGCTGGAAATCGATGATTTGGGCCTGGACCAGAACGACCGGCGGCTGCTGCAGAAGCTGGTGAAGGATTTCGGAGGCCGTCCGGTGGGGGTGGATACCTTGGCAGCTTCCCTCAACGAAGAGACCGAGACTTTGGAAGATGTCTATGAACCCTACTTGATGCAGCTGGGCATGCTCCAGCGGACCCCCAAGGGCCGACAGGCCACCTTGGCGGCCTATCAATATCTGGGGGTGCCTTATCCCACGGAGGATGGAAACAAATGAAGAAGACCCTGGGGATTTTTCTCTGCCTGTTCCTGCTGCTGTGCCAGAGCCTGGCCTTGGCGGCAGGGGGAGGCCCGAAGCTGCGGGTGGGACTGGCGGTGGATCAATTCTCCGCCCAGATCAGTTCCTCCGGCAAGATCAAGGTGGTGGAGCCGGGCGGACGGACCACAGTGCTGCAGCCAGGGAGCCACTTCATCAGCGTGAAGAACGGAAGCCTCTATGCGGACCAGAAAAAACTGGGCAGCAGCCAGGTATCCCTCTTGGCGGCTGATGCCAAAAATCCGGTGCTGGTCCACCAGAAAAAATACCGGGGAGCCTTGACCGTACTCCTGAACAGCGGGAAAAAGAATCTGACCCTGGTGAACACCCTGCCTCTGGAACAGTATCTCTATGGGGTGGTGGCCAAAGAAGTGCTGCCCCTGTGGCCGGATGAAGCCATCAAGGCCCAGGCAGTGGCCGCTCGGAGCTTTGCCCTCTACAGCCTGGACCACGGGAGATATCCCAATTTCGACATCCGGGCCAACGAACTGGGCCAGGTGTACGGCGGGATCAGCGCCGAGCACGCCAATACTACGAAACTGGTGGATGCCACCAGCGGAGTGGCTGCCCTCTATGAGGGGGAACCCATCCAGGCGGTGTTCCACAGCAGCGGAGGCGGCTATACGGAAGCGGCCAGTGCCGTCTGGGGAAAGGACATCCCCTACCTCCAGGCGGTGCCCGATTATGACCAGGATTCCCCCAAATTTTCCTGGAACCGGGTCTTCACCAAGGTCCAGCTTACCCGGCTCCTGAGCCAGGGCGGCTATGAGCTGGGAGATCTCCAGGGCATCCGGCTGTCCGCCCGGACAGCACCACTCATGCGCTGGACCCCGGACCGGGGGACCTCCGGCCGGGTGAAGCGGATGACCTTCGTGGGTTCGAAGAAAAGCATCACCCTCACAGGGAGCCAGGTCCGGTCCCTGTTGGATCTGGATAGCGCCCTCTTTGATATCCGGATCGGCCTGGAACGGCCCAAAGAATTGGATGTGACCATCACCAACGGCTATGGCTATCCCATCGGGAAGAAGACCATCCCCATCAGCGGGGACAAGAAATCCGGCACCGAGGGGGCCAGCGTGGGAGACATGCGCCTGTTCACCAATGTAGACGGGGAAAAGGTGATCTTCACCGGCAACGGGTTCGGCCACGGAGTGGGCCTCAGCCAATGGGGCGCACGGGGCATGGCCCTCCAGAAAAACAAACGGGGAAAGTACAATGATTACAAGACCATCCTGTCCCATTACTACCAGGGGATCACGGTGAAACAGGTCTATTAGGAGAGAAGAAAGATGGAAGTTACTGATTTCGATTACGATCTGCCAGAGGAACTCATTGCCCAGACACCGGTGGAGCCCCGGGATTCTTCCCGGCTCCTGGTGATGGACAAAAAGACCGGGGAACTGGAACACCGGCATTTCTACGACCTGCCGGAATACCTGAAGCCCGGGGACCTGCTGGTGTTCAACGATACCCGGGTGATCCCGGCCCGGCTCCACGGGGTGAAGACCACGGGAGCCCATGTGGAAGTATTCCTGCTGACCCGGAAAAACGCCACGGACTGGGAAGTACTGGTGAAACCGGGCAAGAAGCTCCAAAAAGGAGCCCAGATCAAATTCAGCGAGGAACTGAGCTGTGAGATCCTGGACACCACGGATTTCGGGGGCCGGATCGCCCGGTTCCACTATGAAGGGATCTTCGAAGAGATCCTGGACCGGCTGGGCGAGACCCCGCTGCCTCCTTACATCCACGAAAAGCTCAAGGACAGCGAACGCTACCAGACGGTGTACAACCGGGAACGGGGCAGCGCTGCCGCTCCCACCGCTGGGCTCCATTTCACCAAGGAACTGTTGAAGAAGATCAAAGATATGGGCGTGGAGGAAGTGTTCGTCACCCTCCATGTGGGCCTGGGGACCTTCCGTCCGGTGAATGAAAGCCGGATCGAGGACCACAAGATGCATCGGGAATTCTACACCGTCTCCCAGGAAGCTGCTGATGCCATCAACAAAGCCAAACGGGAAGGACGGCGGATCATCGCTGTGGGCACCACTTCCGTCCGGACTTTGGAAAGCGCCGGGGCTAGCGGAGAAATGAAAGCCGGGGGCAGCTGGACCAGCATCTTCATCTATCCCGGCTACCAGTTCCGGTTCGTAGATGCCCTGGTCACCAACTTCCACCTGCCCCAGAGCACCCTGATCATGCTGGTGTCCGCCCTCAGCTCCCGAGAGAACATCCTCCATGCCTATAAGGTGGCGGTCCAGGAAAAATACCGGTTCTTCAGCTTTGGCGACGCCATGTTCATTCATTAAAGGAGATAAAATGCATTCCGTCTATTTCGAACTCATCAAGGAAGACCCCCGGAGCGGGGCCCGGCTGGGGAAACTCCACACCCCCCACGGGACTTTCGATACCCCCATGTTCATGCCGGTGGGGACCCAGGCTACGGTAAAGACCCTGACCCCGGAAGAGCTGTACGCCATGCATTCCCAGGTGATCCTGTCCAATACGTATCATTTATTTCTCCGGCCGGGCACGGAGCTGATCCGGAAAGCCGGCGGCCTCCACAAGTTCATGAACTACCAGCGGGGGATGCTCACCGACAGCGGCGGTTTCCAAGTGTTCAGCTTGGGAGAGATGCGGAAGATCACCGAAGAAGGGGTGATGTTCCGGTCCCACCTGGACGGTTCCCGGCAGTTCCTGAACCCGGAAGTGGCCACTAAGGCCCAGGAGGACCTGGGAGCGGACATCATCATGGCTTTCGATGAATGCATCCCTTACCCCGCGGACCACGCCTATGCCAAACAGTCCACGGAACGGACCACCCGCTGGGCCCGGCGGTGCCTGGAAGCCAAGACCCGAGAGGATCAAGGGCTCTTCGGCATCATCCAGGGGGGCATGTACCCGGATCTGCGGGAATACAGCGCCAAGGCCATCACGGATATGGATTTCGCCGGATTTGCCATCGGCGGCCTGTCCGTGGGAGAACCCCATCCCCTGATGTATGACATCCTGGATAAGACCACCCAGCATATGCCCAAGGACAAGGCCCGGTATCTCATGGGGGTGGGTACCCCCGACTGCCTAGTAGAAGGGGTGAACCTGGGGGTAGATATGTTCGACTGTGTGTATCCCACCCGGGTGGCCCGGAACGGCACCGCCATGCTCCCTACCGGACGGCTGGTGGTGCGGAACGCCCAGTACGCCGAAGACTGGCGGCCCATCGATGAACACTGCGACTGCTACACCTGCCGCCATTTCAGCCGGGCCTACATCCGCCACCTGTTCAAGGCGGAAGAGATCCTGGCCCTGCGGCTCTTATCTATACATAATCTCCATTTTCTGCTAAAATTTGCAGAGGATATGAGAACAGCCATCGCTAACGATACGTTCCCGGAATTCCGGGCAGCGTTCTTAGAGAATTATGAAACCACAAGGAGGTAATTTTTGATGGAAAATCTGCTTCAAATGGCCTGGCCCTTCATTCTCATGGGTGTGATCTTCTACCTGATGATCTACCGTCCCCAGAAACGGGACCAGAAGAAACGCGCTGAAATGCTGGATTCCCTGAAGGTGGGCACCAACATCGTCACCATCGGCGGCATCCTGGGCACCATCACCAAGGTCTATGAGGACAAGATCCGGATCAAAGTGGCAGAAGGGGTGGAAATGCACATCCGCAAGACAGCCGTGGGCGGTGTGATCACTTCCGCTTTCGACAAGAAAAACAGCCGGAAGGCTGCTAAGAAGGAAGAGGCAGCCAAGAAAGAAGAAGCTGCCAAGAAAGAAGAAGCCCCTAAGGCGGAACCGGAAGCCAAACCGGCAGAAACTCCGGAAGCACCGGCAGCAGAAGCCCCCAAGGCTGAAGGGAACGGAGAAGGAAAATAATGGATAAGAAAACAGCCCGCCAGGAAATCAGGGAGAAAATCCAGAAACTGAACCAGCGGGAAATCCATAAATACAACCGGGAGATCAACAGCCACATCGTCAACAGCCGGCTTTTCTTGGAAGGGAAAGTGATCATGGGCTACCTGGGAGAACCGGGGGAAGTGAACATCGATCAGTCCCTCCAGACAGCCCTCAACATGGGCAAGACCGTGTGCGTGCCCCAGATCCTGGAAGGACCGGGGGAGATGGCGGCGGCCCGGCTGGTGACCTTGAAGAAGCTGGGGCGGGACCGTTACGGCATCCGTACGCCCCAGGAACCGGTGGAAACCATCGCCCCGGAAGACATCGACCTGGTGCTGACGCCCGGTCTGGGCTTTACCGCCCAGGGCGAACGGCTGGGCCGGGGAGCCGGGTATTACGATCGTTTCCTGCCACGGTGCACCAAAGGGGTTCCCATGGCAATCGGGTATGAGGTGCAGGTCCAGAAAGAGCTGCCCACCAATGCCCATGACGCGAAAGTCCGTTATCTGTGTACGGAAAAAGGACTGCGGGTATGCAAGAATAACGGAAAATAAGGAGGAATCGTTTTGGAGGGTAAAAATCGGGTCAAGCTGCTGGTTTCAGTGCTGGCCATCGTGATTGCATTTGCCGTATTCATCAAGCCTCTGGCCAGTACGGTAAAACAGGGCTTGGACCTGCAGGGCGGCACCCATGTGGTGCTCCAGGCCCAGGAAACGCCGGAAAGCAAGGTGGATGACGACGCCATCAACCGGTCCATCCAGATCATCGAACGCCGGGTCAATGAACTGGGCCTGACGGAACCGGTGATCCAGCGCCAGGGCAAGGACAAGATCATCGTGGAACTGCCCGGAGTGAAGGATCCGGAACAGGCCATTGCCATGCTGGGCAAGACGGCCATGCTGGAGTTCAAGGACATGGAAGGGAACACCGTCCTCACCGGGAAAGATCTGAAAGATTCCAAAGCCAGTGCAGACCAGAGCGGCCAGCCGGTGGTCACGCTCCAGTTCAATGAAGAAGGGGCGAAGAAATTCGCCGACCTGACCGCCCGGAACGTGGGCCGGCAGATTGCCATCCTCCTGGACGGCAACGTGCTCACCGCTCCCCGGGTCAGCGAACCCATCACTGGGGGCAATGCCCAGATCACCGGATCCAAGGACGCCAAGGAAGCGGAACATTTGGCCATCCTCCTGCGCAGCGGCTCTCTGCCGGTGAAGCTGGAAGTGGTGGAAAACCGCACCGTAGGTCCTACCCTGGGCCAGGACGCCAAGGACGCCAGCATGAAGGCTTTTGCCATCGGGCTGGCCGGGGTGTTCCTGTTCATGCTGCTGTATTATCGCTTGGCAGGGCTGGTGGCGGATATCGTCCTGCTGCTCTATACTCTGCTGCTCCTGGCGGTGATGAAGGGACTCAATGCCACCCTGACCCTGCCGGGGATCGCCGGGATCATCCTGTCCATCGGGATGGCCGTGGATGCCAACGTACTGATCTTTGAACGGTTCAAGGAAGAGATCCAGGCCGGAAAGACCCTCCGGGCGGCTGTAAGTTCCGGTTTCTCCCGGGCCTTCACCACCATCCTGGATTCCAACGTGACCACTCTCATGGCTGCGGCAGTGCTGTTCTATCTGGGCACCGGCCCCATCAAGGGCTTTGCCGTGACCTTGGCCCTTGGGGTATTGATCAGTATGTTCACGGCAGTGACGGTGACCAAGTTCATCCTCAGTGCCTTCATCGGCAGCAACTTTACAAAGAACCCGGCCTGGTTCGGTGTCCGGGGATATCAACCGAAAGAAAAAACCGGAAAAGGGGAGGCGGCACGATGAATAAGTTTTCCATAGTCAAGCATGCCAAGATCTTCTTTTCCATCACAGCCGTGGTGCTGATCGTGGGGATCGTATCCATGTTCACCCGGGGCTTCAACCTGGGGATCGATTTCACCGGGGGCAGCATCCTGGATATCAAGTTCGACCAGCCGGTATCCGTGGCCCAGGTCCGGACCGTGCTCAGCGACCATCAGCTGGGCAGCAGCGTGATCCAGCTGGGCAGCAGCGACCAGCAGGTGGAGACCAGCCAATCGGTGCTGATCCGTACCGGGATCATCAGTGACAGCCAGCGGGTGGAAGTGATGAACGACCTGACCGGCCGCCTGGGGAAAAATGAAGTGCTCCGGGTGGAAAACGTGGGCGCTACCGTAGGCGGCGACCTGGTGAAATCTGCCATCGGGGCGGTGGTCCTCAGCTGGGTGCTGATGATCATCTATATCACCATCCGGTTCGAACTGCGCTTTGCCCTGGCCGCCATCGTGGCCCTGATCATCGATGTATTGGTGACCCTCACCTGGTTCTCGGTGCTCCACCTGGAAATCGATTCTTCCTTCGTGGCTGCTCTTCTGACCGTGGTCGGGTATTCTGTCAACGGCACCATCGTGGTGTTCGACCGGATCCGGGAAAATCTCCATACCCATCGCCGGAACGAAAGCATGGGGGATTTGGTGGATGCCAGCATCTGGCAGACCATGACCCGGAGCGTGTACACCACCCTGACCACCTTGTTTGCGGTGGTGGCCATCTTCCTGTTCGGGGGAGAGACCATCCACAACTTCTCCTTCGCCATGCTGGTGGGCTTCTGCAGCGGGTTCTACACCTCCACTTTCCTGGCCGGGAGCATGTGGCTGTTCTTTCGAAAAAAACTGAGGAGATAAGGCGGCAAGGCGCCTTATCTCCAGATGGAAGTCAGGAGTCTGGAGTCGGAAGCCTCAGGTTAGGACCTGGCTTGATTGGCCAGGTCCTTTTTATTGTGTAAAACCGTAGGGGCGCAGGCCTGTCACACTGCTGGATGAACGAACTATCGGCGAATCTGTGGGTTCCCTGGCGTGGAGTTCCTACGGTACCGATTTACACATTCAAAAAATTTGCCTGCAAGTTTTCTCCATGGGCTTCCGACTTCAGACTCCGGACTTGAGCCGCTGTGCGGCTCTATAGCTGCGGGCCAAGCGCCCGCAGCGGAAAGGACCTGATACCATGAAAATCGCAGTGCCCATGTATGTACGGGAAAAGGATAAAGCAGTCTTGGAAGCGGCGGCACCCGGAGCGGAGTTCGTTTATGGGAAGGATGCGGCGGCTCTCCAGGGAGCGGAAGTGATCATCGGCAACGTTTCTCCTAAAAAGCTGGCGGGGCTCACGAGCCTAAAATGGCTCCAGCTGAATTCTGCCGGAGCCGATGCTTACTGCCGGCCGGGGATCCTGGCTCCTCAGGTGCAGCTGACCAACAGCACGGGAGCCTACGGCCAAGCCCTTTCGGAACATATGCTGGCCCTCCTCCTGTCCCTCCAGAAGAAGCTGTACCTGTATCATCAGAACCAGCTCCAGCACCAGTGGAAGGATGAAGGAGAAGTGACCAGTCTGGAAGGAGCCACCGTAGTGATCGTAGGCTTTGGGGATATCGGCCGGGCTTTCGGGCGTCTGTGCCGTCTCCTGGGAGCTCATGTGATCGGCATCCGGCGGCATCGGGGTGCGGTTCCGCCGGAAGCGGACGAAATGGGCACCCTGGAAGATCTGCCCCGGTTCCTGGCCCGGGCAGATGTAGTAGCCAGCGTGCTCCCAGGGACGCCGGAAACCACCCATCTGTATGATGGGAAGCTTTTCCAGGCCATGAAGCCCGGAGCTTTCTTCCTCAACTGCGGCCGGGGGAATGCAGTGGTCCAAGAGGACCTGGCCCGGGCTCTTACGGAAGGGCACCTGGGCGGGGCAGCCCTGGACGTGACGGACCCGGAACCCCTGCCTGCGGACAGCCCATTGTGGGATGTGCCCAATCTTTTGATGACCCCCCATATCAGCGGGGAACATCACTTGGCCCAAACCTGGGATAAGGTGGCAGCCATTGCTGCCCGGAACCTGAAGCATTACCTGGCCGGTGAACCTCTGGAAAATGTGGTGGACCGGGAAACAGGGTATAAGAAGAGCATATAAGGAAGGGGCTGTTGCGCATGCAACAGCCCCTTCTTTTTCTTTCCGAAATGCGATATAATAATACATCACGCTATTGTCGAACCGATATACCCTGGAGCCGGACAGAAAGGATGTGCTCATATGCTGTATGTAATCCTCATGGGAATCATTGCTCTTTTGGTAGCGATCTTCGCCCTCCAGAATGCCATGGCGGTGGAAGTCAGTTTCCTTTTCTGGCATTTTTCTATGAGCCTGGCCCTGATCATCCTGGGCTGCCTCCTGGCAGGGTTTTTCCTGGCCAGCTTGTGGACCCTGAAAGTCAAGGCCGGCCATTATATGAAGGACCGCAGGCTGAAAGAGCAGCTGCGGCAGCTGGAAGATAAAAAAGCGGACTGGGAAGCGCGGCAGGAAAGACAGCCCCGCCGCCCGGTGCCCCATATGGACCTGCCTCGGACGGAACACAAGGGAAAAGCCTATGACCCGTCCCAGGACCAGGAGCCCATCATCAAGCCCTTCCGGCCAAAAGAATAAGGGACAGGAGAAATATGATCTATTCGAAAATCAAGAACCTTACTGGGGAGGAAACGGACCAGATCCAGGCACTCAGCCGGGAAATGGGGGTTTCTCCCCTCCTGGCCGGAGTCCTGGTGCGCCGGAACCTGACGGAACCGGAGCAGATCAAAGAATTCCTGAAGGGGAAAAAACAGCCCTATTATGACCCTTTCCTGTTAAAAGATATGGACCGGGCAGTGGAACGGATCCTGAAGGCTCTGCAGCAGGGCGAACCCATGACCATCTACGGGGACTATGACGTGGATGGTACATCGGCCAGCTCCCTGCTGTATTTGTTTTTGCAGGCCCGGGGAGCCAAAGTGCAGGTCTATGTGCCCCGCCGGGATACGGAAGGGTATGGACTGAACCGTCCCGCCCTGGAAAAAATCGCCGCCTCAGGCACCCGTCTGCTGATTACCGTGGATACGGGCATCAGCGGCGCCCGGGAAGTGGCGGAGGCTCCCAAGACCATGGATATCATCATTACGGACCACCATCTGGCTCCCCGGGAACTGCCTGCTGCCTTGGCGGTGGTGAACCCCAACCAGCCCGGGGACGGATATCCTTTCAAAGGGATCGCCGGGGTGGGAGTGGCTTTCAAATTGTGCCAGGCTCTGGAACAGAAGCTCACCGGGAACCCAGGATTTTACTGGGAGGACCTGATCGAACTGGTGGCTCTGGGCACCGTAGCGGATATGGTGCCTCTCCGGGATGAAAACCGGGAAATCGTCCGGAAAGGCCTGGCCAAAATGCCCCACAGCCCTCTCTGCGGCCTCCAAGCCCTGCTCCAGGTGACCGTGGCTCCCGGCAGCACCGTGAACAGCGGCACCATCGGGTTCGGCCTGGGTCCCCGGATCAACGCCGCCGGCCGGCTGGATGACGCCATGACGGCGGTGCATCTCCTGACGGCCCAGGATCCGGAAAAAGCCCGGGAACTGGCGGCAGAACTGAATTCTGCCAACCAGGAACGGCAGGCCCTGAGCCAGAAGATCTTCGAAGAGGCAGAGCATCAGATGGCTTCTTTGGGCAGCCCGGAATGGGGCATCGTCCTGGGAGAGGAAGGATGGCACCCCGGTGTCATCGGCATCGTGGCCTCCCGGATGACGGAAAAATACCATCTGCCTTCGGTGCTCCTTTCCATCAGCGGAGAAACCGCCAAAGGATCCTGCCGGAGCATCCCGCCCTTGGACTTGTACCAGGCCCTGGACCGGTGCCGGGACCATCTGGTCCAATTCGGCGGCCATGCCCAGGCAGCCGGACTGACCATGAAGACGTCGGAGATCCCTGCCTTCCGGGAAGCTTTTGCCAAGACAGTGGCGGATATGCTGGATCATCAGCCCTATGAGCCGGCAGCTGTGCCGGATTATTTTGTGCCGGAAGGAAGGGAAGTGACCCCGGAAGCTGTCCAGGAACTGACGGAACTGGAACCTTTCGGAGTGGGGAACCCAGCACCGGTGCTGGGATTTGCCAAGGCCAAGATCCAGGAAGTCTCCCTGTTGGGCCGGGACCAGAACCATCTGAAGTTCCTCCTGGAACAGGGCGGTTTCCATTATAAGGGCCTCCTTTGGCAGGAAGGGCCCCGGTTCCATTCCTTTTATCCGGGAGAAGTGGCAGCCATCGCTTTTTCTCCCCGGCTGAATACTTTCCGGGGCGTCACCGCGGTGGATCTGGAAGTGTCGGCAGTAGAAGCACCGTACACCATTATTGACTGGCGGCATGAGAACCGGAATAAAGAGACAGAGCTAAATAATATTTTACAAAAAGATAAAAAGACGGTAGTATATGTAGAGGATAGTGTTGCCCTGCAGCAGAAATTCCCGGGAATCCATAGTCTCCGGTACGGAGAACCTCTTCCCGGGGATGTCCATACCGTTGTATTCTATGACGGCGGGGCGGAAAAGGTCCTGACACCGGAAAAATTCCCTCTGGGAAAGGATCAGCAGGGCCGGCTGTACCTGATGTACGGCCGGGAGGATCTGCTGGCTCGGCGGGATGCCCTCCGCCGGAAGTACCCCGACTTGGCTGGGCTGCGCTTCTGCTATGCGGCCATCCGGAACCTGATCCGGCAGCAGGGCGCCTGCCAGGAAGCCCGGCTGCTCCGCTTGACCACCCGGGAAGGGTATGGGATCAGCCAGGCCATCCTCGATATTTTTTATGAACTGCATCTGTTCACCCGGGAAGCCGGATTGGTTTCCCTAGGAGAAACAGGACACAAGAATATGCAGGATTCCAAGGGGTTCCAGGCCCTCCAGGCGGCATACGACGCCCGTTTCCAGGAACTGAACCGCAGCTGGAAGCTGCAGCCGGCAGAAATCGCCGCGCTTTGGACCACAGGAAGGTGAGACAATGGAACAGCTCGATGATAAGCCGATCAGTGCGGAAGAATTCTACGCCCGCATCGGCAAATATTTGACCCCGCGGCAGGTGGAATTCGTCCGGGAAGCCTACAACTTCGCGGCGGAAGCCCATGCCAAGCAGAAACGCGCTTCCGGGGAACCCTATATCATCCATCCTCTGGGAGTGGCTACGATCTTGGCTCAGCTCCAGATGGACGATGTGACGCTGGCCGCTGCCTTCCTGCATGATGTGGTGGAAGATACGGATGTGACCTTGGACCAGCTGGAGGACATCTTCGGCCGGGAAGTGGCCATGCTGGTGGACGGGGTCACCAAACTGGGAAAGATCGAATACATCTCCCGGGAAGAACAGCAGGTGGAGAACTACCGGAAAATGTTCCTGGCCATGGCCAAGGACATCCGGGTGGTCTTGATCAAATTGGCGGACCGGCTGCACAACATGCGGACCATGAAATACATGCCGGTGAACAAGCAGAAACGGATCTCTTCGGAAACCCTGGAAATCTACGCGCCCTTGGCCCACCGGCTGGGGATCTACGCCATCAAATGGGAATTGGAAGATCTGGCTTTCCGGTACATGGAACCCCAGCATTACTATGAATTGGTGGAACAGGTCAAGATCAAGCGGCACGAACGGGAAGCCATGGTCCAGGAAGCCATGGACGAACTCCGGAAGCTGTGTGAGGAAGCCGGCATCAACTGCCAGATCCAGGGCCGTCCCAAGAGCTTCTACAGCATCTACAAGAAGATGCAGCGGGACCATAAGACCATCAACGAAATCTACGATCTCCTGGCCGTCCGGGTGCTGGTGGATACGGTGAAGGACTGCTATGGGGTCCTGGGCATCGTCCATGGGAAATGGAAACCCATCCCGGGCCGGTTCAAAGATTACATCGCCGTGCCCAAATCCAACGGCTACCAGTCCCTCCATACCACGGTGGTGGCTTCCAGCGGACAGCCCCTGGAAATCCAGATCCGGACCTTCGAGATGCACAAGGTCTCGGAATACGGGGTGGCAGCCCACTGGCGGTATAAGGAAAGCGGCGGCTCCAAGATGCCCAGTTCTTCCGATAAGAGCGTGGATGCCAAGATGGCCTGGCTGCGGCAGCTGCTGGAATGGCACAAGGATATGCGGGATCCCCATGAATTCGTGGATACCGTGAAGATGGACGTGTTTTCCGACGAGGTGTTCGTGTTCACTCCCCAGGGGGATGTGCTGGACCTGCCGGAAGGCTCCGTCCCCATCGATTTCGCCTACCGGGTCCATACCGGAGTGGGCAACAGCTGTGTGGGGGCCAAGGTGAACGGAAAGATCGTTCCCTTGGATTACCACCTGAAGAACGGGGACATCGTAGAGATCATCACGTCCAAACAGTCTCCCGGCCCCAGCCGTGACTGGATCAATATCGTGGGATCCAGCCAGACCAAGAACAAGATCAAACAGTTCTTCAAAAAGGAACGGCGGGAAGAGAACATCGTCAACGGCCGGGAAATGCTGGAACGGGAATGTCGGCGCCTGGGCTACGATGTGAACACCATGCTCACCCCGGACAACCTGAAGGAAGTGGCTTCCCGGTGCCATATGGACGGCAGCGTGGAGAACCTTTTGGCAGCCTTGGGATATGGCGGACTGATGGTCAACGGGGTCATGGTGAAATTGGTGGACCTGTACAAGAAGGCCCAGCGCCAGACCACCACCAAGAACCTGTCCCAGCTCCTCAGCGAGCTGAAGCCCAAGACCGTGAAGACCCATAAGGGAAGCCACGGGATCCTGGTGAAAGGGGAGGACGACATCATGGTGAAGCTGGCCAAATGCTGCAATCCCATCCCTGGAGACCCTATCGTGGGCTACATCACCCGGGGCCACGGAGTTTCCGTCCACCGGGCGGACTGCCCCAACGTCCTTTCCAATACGGAAGATCCCAACCGGATGATCGAAGTCTCCTGGAATGTGGATACGGACGTGGCCTACAAGGTGGTGCTGCGGCTGACGGCCGTGGACCAGCCCGGCGTCATGGCCAATATCATGACCGTGGCCAGCGAGACCAAGGTGAACATCAATTCCATCAATGCCCATACCAATCCCAACAAGACGGCCTATGTGGACATGGGGCTGGATATCAGCAGCCTGGACCAGCTGAACTACATCATCGGCCGGCTGCGCCGGATCAAGGGCGTCTATAAAGTGGACCGGAAAGTGTCCGGAATGTGAGGCAGCCATGAGAGCAGTGGTACAGCGGGTCAGCGCAGCTTCTGTCACGGTGGAGGGCCGGAAAGTGGGCACCATCGGGCCGGGACTGCTGGTCCTTCTGGGCGTGGCCCGGGGAGATACAGAAAAAGACGGGGAATACCTGGCGGAGAAATTGGCCGGGCTCCGGATCTTTGAAGATGAAGAAGAAAAGATGAACCGGTCGGTGGCCCAAATCGGGGGCAGCATCCTTCTGGTATCCCAGTTCACCCTGTACGGGGATGTGCGCCATGGCAGGAGGCCTTCCTTCACCCAGGCGGCTCCGCCGGAAGAAGCCAACCGGCTCTATGAAGACCTGGCCCAGAAGCTCCGGGACAAAGGACTGACTGTGGAGACCGGACAGTTCCAGGCCCATATGGAAGTGTCCCTGGTGAACGACGGGCCGGTTACCATCCTGCTGGACAGCGGGAAAAGTTTTTAGGAGGAAATAGAAAACCATGAAAATCTATCGGGTGGTCGTTGGACCGATCCAGGAAAACTGCTATATCATCAAAAACGAAGCCAACAACGAAGGCATCATCGTGGACCCGGGGGATGAAGCCGACCGGATCATGGATGCGGTGAAGAAGGCCGGCATCGAGAAGGTGCCTGCCATCTTCCTCACCCATGGCCACGGGGATCATATCTCCGCCCTGGACGAAGTGAAGGCTGCCACCGGCGCCAAAGTCTATATGAGCCGGGAAGATGCTCCCATGCTCCGGGTATGGAACAGCAGCCTATCCTATTCCACCAACCGGGACAAGAAATTCGATCCCCCCGATGCATTTTTCACCGATGGGGAAAAACTGACAGTGGCCGGCTTGGATTTCACCATCGCTGCCACACCGGGCCATACCCGGGGCGGGGTGTGCATCATCGGAGACGGAGTGGTGTTCTGCGGGGATACGGTGTTCCTGGAAAGCATCGGCCGGACGGACCTGCCCGGGGGATCTTATGACGCCATCCTGGACTCCATCAAGACCAAGCTGCTGGTGCTGCCCGATGATTACAAACTGCTGCCCGGCCACGGACCGGCCACCACAGTGGGCTGGGAACGGCGCCGGAATCCGTTCCTCCAGTAAGGTCGTGAGCGCATGATGGAAGTGCAGCAAAGACCCAGGGGACTGGTGGCCAAACTGCTGGCAGGCCTTTTGGGGTTCGGTGTGTTCTATCTGCTGGGCCACTGGTTCCTGCCGGTGTTCCTGGCCGTAGGGATGAGTTTTTTGCTCTATCCCATCGTAGACCGGCTGGAACGGCTGAAGATCAAGGGGCGGCCCTTTCCCAATACCCTGGCGGTATTGATTTCTTTCCTCGTATTCGGACTGTTCCTCTATGCGGCGGCCAATGTGCTGATCGTCCCCTTGGTGACCCAGGTGAACACCCTGCTGAAAGCCATGCCAGGCCTGGCGGCCAAAGCCAACGAAAGCATCAGTCTGTTTTTGGGCAGCGAAGCCCAGAAGCTGCCGCCCAACACCCGGGAAGTGCTCCAGCAGGCGGCCAGCAGCCTGAGCAGCTACATCATGGGCCTGTTGAAGGACATGTTGGCTTCCACGGTCCAAGCGGCCAAGAGCCTGGTGAGCCTGGCCTTGGTCCCCTTCCTCAGCTTCTACTTCCTGAAAGACTGGCGGACCCTGAAGAAAATGGTGGTGGGGCTCTTTGCTTATGAAAAGCAGCCTCTGGCGGATCGGGTGCTCACGGACATGGGGCACATGCTCTGTGCCTATGTGGACAACATGTTCAAGCTCTGCTTCGTAGCGGCGGCCTGTCTCACTGCCGGGAATTCCATCCTGGGCGTCCAGTACACCTTGGTGCTGGGGTTCCTAGCCATGATCAGCGAGATGATCCCCCTGGTGGGATCGGTGGTAGGGACCCTGGCGGCGGTATTCATCGCCCTGCTCCAGAACCCGTCCCTGGCCTTGAAGGTGCTGATCCTCTATCTGGTGTACTATCAGATCGATGCCCAGGTGATCATGCCCAATCTCATGGGTCACAGCATCACCCTGCATCCGGTGCTGATCATCCTGGCCGTGATGATCGGAGGCCAGATCGGCGGCGTGGCCGGGCTGATCTTCGCCGTCCCCGTCCTTGCCATCATCAAAGTACTCTATGGGTATTTCTGGCATGCGGGGGAGAAGAGTCCGGTTGATAAAAACCAATAAACTGTGTTAAAATTAATAAGTTCAAACAAGTCGTGTGGACGGAGGGGATTTTTATGTTAACAGGGGCACCGCGTGGTACCAAAGACATTCTGCCGGGCACCATCAATGGCTGGCGGTATGCTGAACAAATCATTCGTGAAGTTTGCCGGGAATTCAATTATCAGGAAATCAGGACCCCGATCTTTGAACATACCGAACTGTTCCAGAGAGGCATCGGGGATGGGACGGACGTGGTGGACAAGGAAATGTACACCTTTACGGACCGGAGCGGCCGCAGTCTGACCCTGCGCCCGGAAAACACCGCTTCCGTAGTCCGTTCTTTCGTGGAAAACAAGCTGTATGCAGAACCCATGCCGCTGAAGGTGTTCTATATCGGACCCATGTTCCGGTATGACCGTCCCCAGGCTGGGCGCATGAGACAGTTCCATCAGTTCGGGGTGGAAGCCCTGGGGGCAGAATCCCCTGTAGTGGATGCAGAAGTCATCCTGCTGGCCCTCACCGTGCTGAAACGGTTCGGCCTGAAGGACCTGAAACTGAAGATCAACTCTGTGGGCTGCCCCAACTGCCGGCCCCAGCACCGGAAGCTGCTCCAAGACTACTTCCGTCCGCACTTGGACGAATTGTGCGAAGACTGCCAGAGCCGGTTCGACCGGAGTCCGCTGCGGATCCTGGACTGCAAAGTGGATGCCGACAAGCCTTTCATGGCCGGTGCACCGAAAATCACCGACAGCCTGTGCGATGACTGCCGGGCCCATTTCGAAACCGTGAAGAAACTGCTGGACGAAGCCGGCGTGGAATATGAAGTGGACAGCAACCTGGTCCGGGGGCTGGATTACTACACCAAGACCGCTTTCGAGATCCAGTATTCTCCCCTGGGTGCCCAGAGCGCAGTAGGCGGCGGCGGACGGTATGACGGCCTGGTGGAAGAACTGGGCGGCCCCAGCACCCCCGGCGTAGGCTTTGCCATGGGTCTGGAACGGATCCTCTTGGCTCTGGAAAAACAGGACCTGCTGCCTTCCGGGAAGGAAGCCATCGACATCTTCGCTGTGATCCCCGATGAAGGGGGCGTGGCTGATGCCTTCCGGGTGATCACTGCCCTGCGGAACCAGGGACTTGTCTGCGATATGAACTTGGTGGAACGGAGCATGAAGGCCCAGATGAAGCAGGCCAACCGGGAACAGGCCCGTTTTGCCCTGATCTTCGGGGAAGAAGAACGGTCCAGAGGGGCTGTCACCGTCCGGAACATGGCGGACAGCAGCCAGGAAGAAGTCTGCTTCGGAGCTTTGGAAGCCTATTTCAACAAATAATGACCAGAGGTGTTGACAAGAATGAGTATGGAACGCAGTCATCATTGCGGTGACTTGAGAAAAGCAGATGCCGGCAAGACGGTTACCTTGTGCGGCTGGGTAAGCAAACGGCGTGACCACGGCGGCATCATCTTCATCGATCTCCGGGACCGTCACGGTCTGGTGCAGGTGGTCATCGACCCGGCCCATGACGAAAAAGATTTCCACAAGGCCGAAGGGGTCCGCAGCGAATACGTGCTGCAGGTCAAAGGCCTGGTGCGGGAACGGAGCGCAGAAACCGTGAACCCTCACCTGCCCACCGGGGATGTGGAAGTGGTGGTGAAGGACCTGAACGTACTGAATCCTTCCAAGACTCCGCCCTTCTATATCCAGGATGGCATCGATGTAGATGAAAACGTCCGTCTCCGCTACCGGTATCTGGATCTGCGGCGGCCGGAAATGCAGCAGAACCTGATCCTGCGCCACCGGGTGACCAAGGCGGTCCGGGACTTCCTGGATAAACAGGATTTCCTGGAAATCGAAACCCCGGATCTGATCCGGAGCACCCCGGAAGGGGCTCGGGACTACCTGGTGCCCAGCCGTGTGAACCCCGGCAAGTTCTATGCACTGCCTCAGTCTCCCCAGCTGTTCAAACAGCTGCTGATGATTGCGGGGATGGAACGGTACTTCCAGATCGCCCGGTGCTTCCGGGATGAAGACCTGCGGGCCGACCGTCAGCCGGAATTCACCCAACTGGATATGGAAATGTCCTTTGTGGATCAGGATGACATCATGGCCCTCACCGAAAAGCTGATTGCCTATGTGTTCAAGGAAACTCTGGGCGTGGATGTGCCCGTGCCCATGGCCCGGATGACCTGGGATGAAGCCATGGACAAATACGGCAGCGACAAACCGGACCTGCGGTTCGGCATGCAGCTGATCAACATGAATGAAGCCCTCCAGGGGACCCAGTTCAAGGTGTTCAAAGACATCATCGAAAAGGGCGGCCTGGTGAAAGCCATCAACGTGAAAGGCTACAACAAGATCCCCCGGAGAGAACTGGACGGCCTGGTGGAATTCGTAGGCATCTACGGCGCCAAAGGCCTGGCCTGGATCATCGTCAACGATGACGGCACCATCAAGTCTCCTATTGCCAAATTCTTCTCCGACGAAGAAATGCAGCGGATCCTGGCTGCCGGCAAGGCGGAAAAAGGCGATGTGCTGCTGTTCGTGGCTGACCGGAAACCTTTGGTGGTAGCCGCGGCTCTGGGCGCCCTGCGTCTGGAAATGGGCAAGCGCCTGGGCCTCATCGACAAGGATAAACTGTGCTTCACCTGGGTGGTGAAGTTCCCCATGTTCGAATACAGTGAAGAAGAACACCGCTATGTGGCCATGCACCATCCCTTCACCGCTCCCTGCGATGAAGATGTGGACAAGCTCCTCACCGATCCCGGCCATGTGTATGCCAAAGCCTATGACATGGTGCTGAACGGGGTGGAAATCGGCGGCGGTTCCGAACGTATCCATCGGGAAGATATCCAGAAGAAGGTCTTCGAAGCCATCGGCCTGACTGACGAACAGGCCCAGGAGAAATTCGGCTTCCTGCTGAAAGCCTTTGAATTCGGAGCACCTCCCCATGGAGGTCTGGCCTTTGGCCTGGACCGTCTGGTGATGCTCATGGCCAAACGGCCTTCCATCCGCGACGTGATCGCTTTCCCGAAATCCCAGAGTGCCATCGACCTGATGTGCCAGGCACCCAATATGGTGGACGAAAAGCAGCTGCGTGAACTCCATATCCGGAGCACCGTGGTGAAGAAAGAAAAAGAAGAAAAGAAATAAATCCGGTCTGCATGTGGGATGAGGGGGAGCGCCCTGATCCTGCTTTGCGGAAGGACGCAACAGGGACCGGGATGCGAGGGAGCCCGTGGGCCGGGCTGAGAGGGTACCCAAGTACCGACCGCCGGAGGGAGGGATCCCTCTGCCGCATCCTGGGAACCGTACAAATAACCGGCTGTCGCCAAGAAAGCGGCAGCCGGTTTTTGTGTGCATGAAAGGAGAACGTACCGTGAAAAATTGGAAGAAGATGTTGGGGGTGCTGCTGGCTGGGGCCCTGGTGCTGGGCGGCTGCGGCGGCACGAAAAAGGAACAGGCGGTTGGGAGCAAGACCATCCCGGAACTGAAGATCGCCATTTCTCCCTATCAAGATGCGGATACCCTGCGGACCAAGACCGAGCCCCTGGGGAAGATGCTCCAGGCCAAACTGAAGGAAAAGGGCTATGAGGTGCAGAAAATCACCCTGAATGTGGGCACTTCCTACAATGCTGTGGGGGAGGCACTCAGTGCAGGCAGTGCTGATGTGGGCTTCATTTCCGGGGCCACCTATGTGCTCTGCGACCGGGATGTGGATGTGCTGCTGACGGCGCTCCGGGAAGGCATCGACAAGGACACCACGGATCTTTCCGTATGGAACAACGGCCAGCCGGACAAATTCACCAAAAACCTGGTGAAGTATTATCGCTCCGCCCTGGTGGTGGGGCCCAGCCCCAAGGGACAGGCTCTCCTGGCCAAAGTGAAGCGGGGAGAAAAGCCCACTTGGGAGGAACTGGACAGCCTGAACTGGGCGGTGATGAGCCCTGCCTCTGCTTCCGGGTACCTGTATCCTTCCCTATGGCTGAAGGAAAACTACGGGAAGACCCTGAAAGACCTGTCCCATGTGGTCCAGTCCGATTCCTATACCACTTCAACGGCTCGGCTGGCTTCCGGCCAGGTGGATGTGATGGTGGCCTATTCCCATATCCGGGCCAAAATGGAAAAAGATTGGCAGGTCAAACTGGGGGGGACCGGGTCCATCTGGGATCAGACCGGGATCATCGGGGTCACGGGGAAGATCTTCAATGATACGGTGAGTGTGAGTAAGACCAGCAAAGTGATGCAGGATCCGGCCTTCCGCAAGGCACTGGGAGAAGCCCTGATCGAAATCGGGAAGACAGAAGAAGGGCTGAAGGTGCTGAAGACCATCGGCCACAAGGGCTATGACTGGGCCCAGGCCTCCGATTACGATGGAGAACGGAAGATCCGGAAGGAACTCCAATGAACCCGACGGTACTGGAATTGAAAGCCGTTTCCCAAGCCTATGAAAAAGGACATCCCATTCTCCAGGGGGTGTCCCTTTCCGTACCCCAGGGTTCCTTTGTTTCCTTGATCGGCCCCAGCGGTGCTGGGAAGACCACCCTGCTCCGGCTGTTCAATGGCATGGTACGGCCGCTCTCCGGTGAAGTATGGGTGGAAGGCCGCCGGTTCGACACCTTGAAAGGGAAATGGCGCCGGCAGGTCCAGCAGCAGGTGGGGATGATCTTCCAGGATTTCTGCTTGGTGGAAGAGAGCAGCTGCCTGGAAAACGTACTTTGCGGGGCCCTGGGACGGATCAGCCTGTGGCGGGCCCTGTGGGGAAACTTCCCAGAACGGGAAGTGCAGAAAGCCCGGCAGGCTCTGGATCTGGTTGGGCTGGGCGGACGGGAAGATACCTTGGCCAGCAGCCTCAGCGGGGGTCAGAAACAGCGGGTAGCCATTGCTAGGACTTTGGTCCAGGAAGCGTCCGTCATCTTGGCCGATGAACCGGTGGCTTCCTTGGATCCAGGGACGGGAAAAGCCATCCTGGAACTGCTCCGGCAGCTGCAGGAAACCCAGGGGCTTACCGTGGTGATGAACAGCCACAATGTGGAGCAGGCCATGGCATTTTCCCAGCAGGTGGTGGGGCTCCGGCAGGGCCGGATCCTGTTCCAAGGGCCGGCGGATGTCTGGGATGAGGAGAAGCTCCGGGGATTGTACAGGAGGGAATCATGACCCAAAGATACCAACCGCGGATGGGATGGATCCTGCTGCTGGGGTTGATGGCCGGATCCCTGGCAGAAATCGGCTGGGATCCGGCATTGCTGGGAGAACGGGGCGGCCGGTTCTTTGATATTGCCCGGGCCATGCTGCCCCCGGATTGGGGATTTTTCCGGGAGGCAGCTGGGCCTCTTCTCAGCACTGTGCGCATGTCCCTGGCAGGTTCTTTCCTGGGCAGTTCCCTGGGCCTTTTGGGAGCTGTGCTGGGCAGCCGTTGGACCAATCCCCATGGCTGGATCCGGATCCCTTTCCTGTGTACCATCCAGCTGCTGCGGACGGTGCCGGCCTTGATCCTGGCTCTTTTGTGCACCTTCCTGGTGGGACTGGGGAACCTGGCCGGTACCTTGGCCTTGACCCTCAGTACCTTTGGGGTGATGACCCGGCTGGGATATGAAGATATGGAAACCTTGGACTGGAAAACAGCCCGAGCCCTGGAAGCCTCTGGCTGCGGCCGGGGAAAAGCCTTCTGCCGGGCTCTCCTGCCCCGGCTGCTGCCCGGGTATCTGACCAACGCTCTGTACCTGTGGGAATCCAATGTGCGCCAAGCGGCCATCTTGGGCTATGTGGGAGCCGGGGGCATCGGGCTGCTGCTGAACCAGCAGCTGGCCTGGCGGGACTATGGCCGGGTGGGGACCTTGCTGGTACTGCTCTACGGTGCGGTGCTGGTGTCGGAAAGTCTCAGTGAAGCCCTGCGGAAAGTCCTGAGAGGCCAGTGGAGGCTCCGGTCTTGGATGAAAAAAGGCCTGGGTGTCTTGGGACTGCTGCTGCTCCTGGGTTCTCTGGGAACCTTGGAACCAGCAGGAAATGGCGGCATGGGTGCGGCCCGGGCCATGCTGGAGGGACTTTTGGAACCGGATCCTTCCCTGCTGTTTTCTCTGGAAAAAGATGCTGTACCCTGGCTGTTGGGAGAAACCTTCTGTATGGCTTTCCTGGGGACCTTGGGAGGGGGCTTGGCGGCTGGGTTCTTAGCTTTGGCATCCAGCTTCCGGTTCCTGCCAGTGGGGGCCGCTTTGGTGCCCCGGCTGGTCCTCCTGGGCATCCGTACGGTGCCGGTCTTTGTCTACGGCCTCATGTGGCTCCGGGTCACTGGGCCCGGACCTTTTGCCGGTACCCTTACTTTGCTGGTGTGCAGCATCGGCCTTTTGGCCAAACGGTTCCAGATCGGACTGGACAGTACGGACCCTCGGCCTTTTGCTGCCAGCCGGGCCATGGGTACCGGGTGGGCTGCCGCCTTCCGGTGGACGGTCCTGCCCCAGCTGAAAAAAAGCGGAGCGGCTGCCCTGCTGTACAGACTGGACGTGAACCTTCGAGAGGCTTCCATCTTAGGCCTGGTAGGAGCTGGAGGCATCGGCACCCCGCTGATCCTGGCTCTCCAGCAGTACAAATGGCAGGAAGCCGGCGCCTTTCTTTGGGGCATGGCTGCCTTGGTGCTGGCGGTGGAATGGGGAAGTGAAAGATGCAGGAGATGAAAAGCGGCTTACTGCTTTTCATCTCCTGCATCTTTTTACCGTCTACCAACCGATTCCTGTCCCCAAATTTCCCCAGCTCTTTTGTTATACTGGAAGAAAAGAAATCCCATTATAGGAGGTACGGACCATGGAGAGCAATATGGAACAAAGAGGGATGCAGGCAGGGGAAAAAGGAATAGGGAGGGAAGAGACGGGGGAACTGGACCGGCTGTTCCTGGACCTTCCGCCCCGGGAGGCTTATCCTCTGATCCTGGCGAAAGCCTGGGAAGGCAGCGGCCGGGCTCTTTTCCTCCTAGCGCTGTACCTGGACGGGGGATATGGGACCTTCTTCTTGGATCAGGGCCGGGCCCGGGTTTATGCTTCCGCCGCTTCCCAGGCCGGAGATCCGGTGGCCCCTGCCTTTTGCGCACTGAAAGACTTGCCCAATGTGGGAGAATCCGTCCGGGTGTTTGTCCGGCAGAGAGAAAGGATCCGGGCCCTGGCAGCAGAAGGAGACTTCCTGGCCCAGTACTATCTGGGGATCATGTACGCCTACGGGGAAGGGGTGGACCCTTCCTATAAAGACGCTCTGGCTTGGTTCGAGCAATCCGCTGCCCAGGGCTTTGCGGCCGCCCAGCTGGCCATGGGTTCCTTTCTCCGGTTGGTGGATGGGGGGAAAAATGGCAGCTGGCGGGAGAAGAGGCTGGGATGGTATCAAAAAGCTGCAGCAAAAGGCCATGCAGAAGCCCAGCTCCGCCTGGCCCAGGAATACCGGCTGCGCTGCCATGCCCTGGACCAGGCCAGGATTTGGTACGAAAGAGCCGCCCGCCAGGGCCACCCTGCAGCCTGTGAGATCATGGGGACCTTCTGGGAAAATGGATACGTAGGCCGGGCAGACCCTGCCCAAGCACTGGCCTGGTACCGCAGAGCTTACCACAGAGGCAGCCGTACCGCCTGCTTTGCCATCGCCAGCCTGTACGAAGAAGGCCGAGGCGTCCCCCAATCCTGGCAGCAGGCGGCACTGTGGTATAAAAAATTTTGGGAAAGATAGGAATTGTACTGAATTTTGGATAGGAAAGAGTGTAAGATGTAAATAAGAAATAATCAAAGCAATTTGCAAAATAAAAAATATGATATAATATTCTTATATTTCTTTACTTTCCATGGTAAGTGCGCTATAATAAGTTTGGTTGTACCAAACCAATGATCAGTGGGTTACTATGATAAGGTAACACACCGAGGAGCTCTAACGCCTTGCCATTTGGCAAGGCGTTATCTCTTTTATGGGGATAAAATACAAAGAAGGGTGGGCAAGATTATGGCATATGGTATCGGGTTGGATATAGGAATTGGATCAGTAGGCTGGGCTGTCCTGGCATTGGACCATGAAGAAAATCCCTGGGGAATCATTGATTTGGGCAGCCGGATCTTTGATGCAGCAGAACAGCCTAAAACAGGAGCTTCATTAGCGCTGCCCAGAAGGGAAGCCAGAAGTATGCGGCGCCGTCTGCGTCGGCGCAGACACCGTCTGGAACGGATACGGAACCTTTTTATCAAATGCGGACTGTTGACAACAGAACAGCTGGATCATTTGTATGACGGGAAACTAGAAGATATATATACTCTCCGTGTCAGAGCCCTGGATGAGCGACTGACAGATGAAGAATTGGCACGAGTCTTGCTGCATCTGGCCCATCGCCGGGGATTTAAAAGCAATCGGAAAGCAGAATCCCAAAGTACAGAAGCAGGGGAACTGAAAAAAGCCATCAGCCTGAACCAGAAAACCATGGTAGAAAACCACTATCGGACGGTGGGGGAAATGTTCTGCAAAGATCCCCGTTATACAGAATACAAGAGAAATCGGGGTGGAAATTACCTTAACACGGTGGACCGGGCCATGGTGGAAGATGAAGCTCGCAAAATCCTGGAAATCCAGGAAAAGCTAGGAAACAGAAAACTGAACGGGGATTTTCAAGAATCTTTTCTTTCCATCCTGCTGAGCCAGAGGCAGTTTGATGAAGGGCCTGGAGGAAACAGCCACTACGGAGGAAATCAGATCCTGAACAAGGTAGGGACTTGTACTTTTGAAGATGGAAGTAATGGAGAGCCAGCAGAAAAGAAATCTCCCAAAGTCTGTTATACCTTTGAATATTTCAACCTTCTTCAGAAAGTGAACCATTTGCGTCTGACCTCTTCTAAAGACAACAGAGGACTGGATAAAGCAGAACGGAAAAGGGTCATTGCGCTGGCAAAGAACAAAGCAGATCTGCGTTTAGGAGAAATCAGGAAAGATTTACAGATTCCTTCGGAATACCGGTTTCAGGGTGTTTCCTACAACACAAAGGAACTCCCCGAGGAAACTGAGAAAAAAACGAAATTCAATTATTTACCGTTCTATCATCAGATGCGGAAATTGCTGAAATCAAAAGCCCAGTATGATATCAGCGATTATTCTTTGGATGTGTTGGATAAAATCGGACAGATCCTTGCCTTTTATAAGGGAGATGATGCCAGACGGAAGGAACTGGAGAAACTGCAACTTGCTCCGAAAGCTATCGAAGCTCTGTTGGAGATGAATGGAACCACCAAGTTCTCCCATTTGTCACTGAAGGCCATCCGAAAGATTACACCTTTCCTAGAACAGGGCATGACCTATGATAAAGCCTGCGAGGCAGCTGGATACGATTTTCGGGCCCATCAGGCGGATAAGTCTTTTTTGCTTCCGGCCAATGCACCGGAACTGGAAGATATCACCAATCCAGTGGTCCGCCGTGCCATCGGCCAGACCATCAAAGTGGTCAATGCCATTATCCGAAAGCAGGGGAGCAGCCCCTTATATGTCAATGTGGAACTGGCACGGGAAATGGCCAAAGATTTTCAGGAACGGAAGAAAATCGAAAAAATCAACAAAGAAAATCAAGAAAATAATGACAGCCTGATGGATAAAATCAGGAAAGAAAACAACAAACTTAATCCGTCCGGTATGGATCTGATGAAATTGAAATTGTGGAATGAACAGGATGGAATCAGTCCTTATTCACAGAAACATATTGAGAGAGAACGACTGTTTGAAACAGGCTACGTGGATATCGATCATATAGTTCCCTACAGCATCAGCTTTGATGACAGCTATAAAAATAAGGTACTGGTGTTTTCTTCAGAAAACCGGGATAAGGGAAACCGTTTGCCCTATCAATATCTTCTGAAGAAATATGGGCAGGATGCGGCAGATCGGTTCAAAGTATGGGTTGGTAACAATGTCCGGGATTATCAGAAACGGCAGAGATTGTTGAAAGAAGAAATGACGGAAGAAGAAATTTCCGGCTTTAAGGAACGGAACCTGAGCGATACCAAATATATTTCTCGGTTCATGTATAACTTCATTCGGGACCACCTGGAATTTGCCCCTTCAGAAACAGGGAAAAAGAAGAGGGTATTGGCCGTCAATGGAATGATTACTTCCTACCTGCGGAAACGCTGGGGTATTCGTAAGATTCGGGCTAATGGGGACAAGCACCATGCTGTGGATGCGGTAGTCATTGCCTGCACCACCGACAAGATGATCCGTGATCTGACTCTTTATTCGGAAGAAAGAGAAAACAAGTATGATGTGGATGAACGGGGAAGCCGTTTGGTAAATGAATCTACTGGAGAAGTACTGAAAGAATTTCCGTTTCCTTGGGAGGGGTTCCGCCAGGAGTTGGATGCCCGCTGTTCTGATCATCCGGAACGGGGATTGGCTGGTTTGACCTTTTATATGAACAAAGATCTGAATGACATCAAGCCGATTTTTGTTTCCCGTATGCCCCGGAGAAAAGTGACCGGGGCTGCTCACAAAGATACCATCCGCAGTGCTAGACATATTGCTGAAGGAATTACAGTTTTAAAAGTGCCGCTGACCAGTTTGAAACTGGATGGCGATGGAGAAATCGCAGATTATTACAATCCGGACAGCGATCGTTTATTGTATGATGCTTTAAAAAAGCGATTGGAACAGGGGAATGGAGACGACAAGAATGCTTTTAAAGAACCATTTTATAAGCCTAAAGCAGATGGATCTCAGGGACCTCTAGTAAAAAAGGTAAAAATTCAATCCAAAGCGACTTTATCTGTTCCTGTGGAAGGGAAGACCGGAGTTGCGGATAACGATAGCATGGTCCGGGTGGATGTATTCAAGGTGGAGAAGGAAGGATATTATCTGGTCCCCGTATATGTGGCAGATATAGTAAAAGAGAAATTACCGCAGAGAGCAATTGTTGCTCATAAACCTTATGAAGAATGGAAAGTTATGGATGATAAGGATTTTCTCTTTTCGCTGTATCCTAATGATTTGATTCGGATTGAGGGAAAGCAGGAAGTCTTATTTTCACTGGTAAATGAAGACAGCAATCTGTGTAAAGAATTTAAAAGCAATCAAATTCTTGTATATTATGTAAAGACGGGTATTGCTAATGGTACAATAACAGTTATTACCAATGACCATTGTTACCAGAAGTTAAGCTTAGGAGTAAAAACGCTAAAATCAATGGAGAAATATCAAGTAGATGTGTTGGGCGAAGTGTATCCTGTGAAAAAAGAAGTCCGTCAAAAATTTACCATTCAACAGAAAGCTCGATGATGGATAAGGCAGGTCTTAATCAATGGGGTATCGCAATATTGTGATTGTTTCTGCTGCTACTTTATCCTGCAGGGAAAATCAGCTGATTATCCTCAATGAGGAAAACAACAAGGTTCCCATCGAGGATATCAGTGCCATTGTTTTGGAAAACCGGCAGAGCAAAATCAGTCTGGCGGCGTTGGAACAGCTGGTTTCCAGTAATGTGACGGTATACCTGTGTGATCAACAACATTTGCCCAGCGCCGTAGTACTTCCTTTTTATCAGCATTCTACCAATGCGGCGGTCATTGAGCGGCAGGAACATCTTTCTGTTCCTCAAACGAAACAGATTTGGAAACAGATTGTTGTGGCCAAAATCCAGAATCAGGGGCGTTGCCTAAAGGAAAGGGGGGATAAGGAAGGAATCCAATATTTAACGGAATTGGCCAAAACGGTGACCAGTGGGGATATCCATAATGTGGAAGCTACTGCAGCCCGCTATTATTTCCGAAGGGCATTTGGAGAGCAATTTTCCAGGACGGGAGATGATGGAAGAAACAGTGCGTTGAATTACGGGTATGCCATTATGCGGGGGCTGATTGCAAGGCTGCTTACGGCCTATGGATTCATGGTCATTCGGGGAATCCATCATGGCAATAAGTACAACAGCTTTAACCTGGCAGATGATTTTATGGAGCCCCTGCGTCCAATCGTTGATTTGTTTGTATTGAATAATATGTCAAAAGAGGATATGCTGACGCCGGATTTGAAACATGCCTTAGTCAATCTCTTGGGGGTGGATGTAGTGTCTGGAGGACAAATGCACAGCTTGAATTATGGCGCGGAACGGATGATCCAGAGTTTTATGCGGATCTGCCAGCAGGACGAGAAAGATTTAGTGATTCCTGAACTGGTTCAGCTGAGACAGCATCAATATGAATAAATTTATGCGTATACTTGTACTTTTCGACATTCCGGTAAAAACAAAATACCAACGGCATGTAGCCACGAAATTCCGCCATTTCCTTTTGAAAGACGGATACTATATGCTGCAGTATTCCGTCTATGCCCGTATCTGCAATGGTCCTGATGCCGTGGAAAAACATCGGCAGCGTCTGATGAGGGCATTGCCGGATAATGGATCCGTCAGGATGGTGGTCCTGACGGAAAGGCAGTATGAAGCGATTGATGTATTGGTGGGAAAATATCTGCCTGAAGAAAAGGCCTATGATGCGGAACATGTTTCCATTTTTTAAAAACAATCGAGTAAGGTTTCAAAAATTCCTCACTGGAGGGATTTTTGAAAAAAGTGAAAAGCCCTTGTGCCAGATGACACAAGGGCTTTTGCTGATCTCGATTGTACCAAACCAATGATCAGCAGGGAACTACAACCAGATTGATGGTCTGTTGACTTCTGACTGCATTGTACCAAACCAATGATCAGCAGGGAACTACAACTCCGGGTCTTCTGCCGTTTCCAGCAGGAATATTGTACCAAACCAATGATCAGCAGGGAACTACAACATAAATGATGGTGGCAATGTGTTCCTTTTGATTGTACCAAACCAATGATCAGCAGGGAACTACAACCGGGTAGTCGAAATCTCGATTGGTTCCGGCATTGTACCAAACCAATGATCAGCAGGGAACTACAACCATAATATGAGCTATTATTAACCTTAACGCATTGTACCAAACCAATGATCAGCAGGGAACTACAACTGGATTTCGGAGGGAGAATACCCAGATTGCATTGTACCAAACCAATGATCAGCAGGGAACTACAACCGGCTTTTCGTAATGGTTACAAAAGACGACATTGTACCAAACCAATGATCAGCAGGGAACTACAACTGAGTGATAGGTGTTCATTTTTCTTGTTATATTGTACCAAACCAATGATCAGCAGGGAACTACAACTTGTTCATGGCTATACCCCCATTCTTTTAAATTGTACCAAACCAATGATCAGCAGGGAACTACAACATTAGGGATGACCTTAAACACCACTGGTACATTGTACCAAACCAATGATCAGCAGGGAACTACAACTATACCAGTTTCACCTGTGTGTCGATTCTTATTGTACCAAACCAATGATCAGCAGGGAACTACAACGCACTCATGGTGCAATATTTGTAAAAGCTCATTGTACCAAACCAATGATCAGCAGGGAACTACAACCCGTCAAAAGATACGTTACCCCATCCGGCAATTGTACCAAACCAATGATCAGCAGGGAACTACAACCTCCCGGTAGTCAATGATGACTCTCTCAGTATTGTACCAAACCAATGATCAGCAGGGAACTACAACACTAGGGACGACGTAGTCAGCTACCTCAAGATTGTACCAAACCAATGATCAGCAGGGAACTACAACAAGCGAAGCTGCACTGTTGGCTCACGAATTATTGTACCAAACCAATGATCAGCAGGGAACTACAACTGTCCGGAACGGTTGATGATTTCCACCTTCATTGTACCAAACCAATGATCAGCAGGGAACTACAACATTTCCTGTGCGCCACCATTTGTAGGGAGTCATTGTACCAAACCAATGATCAGCAGGGAACTACAACTCGAAGAGATAGCGGACGTTGAGCTTGCGGATTGTACCAAACCAATGATCAGCAGGGAACTACAACTGTATCTGATCATGAGGACTTTCCCCGGCTATTGTACCAAACCAATGATCAGCAGGGAACTACAACAAACCAGTTGCAATAGTATGTATGCCCCATATTGTACCAAACCAATGATCAGCAGGGAACTACAACAGGCCATCCGCAAGGCCCACGGCCTAACCAATTGTACCAAACCAATGATCAGCAGGGAACTACAACACTGTGCTGGTGGCGGAAAACTCCGTCCCAATTGTACCAAACCAATGATCAGCAGGGAACTACAACTGATTGCCAAATCAAAGACTAGTTTTTCCAATTGTACCAAACCAATGATCAGCAGGGAACTACAACGGGCTGTAGGCGTGACACTGTGCTGCTGCTATTGTACCAAACCAATGATCAGCAGGGAACTACAACCAGTTGGTCAGGGAAGGCACCAAAGTAGTCATTGTACCAAACCAATGATCAGCAGGGAACTACAACGAATCCGCTCACGATTTCGGAAGAAGGAAGATTGTACCAAACCAATGATCAGCAGGGAACTACAACCAGGTCCGGCGGGTCCCACTGGACCACTACATTGTACCAAACCAATGATCAGCAGGGAACTACAACAAAAGGCCCCACATAGTCCATGCCCACGCTATTGTACCAAACCAATGATCAGCAGGGAACTACAACTTCAAAGCGTCAACTACTATCCCTTTTGTAATTGTACCAAACCAATGATCAGCAGGGAACTACAACAAAAGTTTCCAGCTGGCCTTTATAGATGGTATTGTACCAAACCAATAATCAGCAGGGAACTACAACCACTTACGTGAACGCCACTACCTTTACCGGATTGTACCAAACCAATAATCAGCAGGGAACTACAACGAGTAAATCCCACTCTTGCCGTTGCTGAGCATTGTACCAAACCAATAATCAGCAGGGAACTACAACCTCAAAGAAGAATTTCGCGGTATTGTAATTATTGTACCAAACCAATAATCAGCAGGGAACTACAACTTGCAGTAATGCCTTTGATGGCCGTGATTTATTGTACCAAACCAATGACCAGCAGGGAACTACAACTCCATTGAGTTTCACAATCGAATCTTTTAAATTGTACCAAACCAATAATAAGCAGGGAATTACAATATCGTACCAGCTTTTCGTTTATGCCAGAAGAGGGATATACAACAGCCCCTTTCCTCAATTATTCAACAAAACCCCTTTCAGCGCCTCACACAGCTCCATCCCCAGGGTATTGGGGCTCAGGGGATACCAGGAGGGATCCCCTGTTTTCCCGTGGCTGATTTCTTTTCCGAGGCCGTTATAGGTGTATTGGTACAGATCGGCACAGACCCGCAGCCGTACATCGTATCGGCTCAACAGGAGGGTGGTCCGGGTACCGGTCAGGACCGTGCCTTTTTTCACCCATTTGTTCCACAGGGTCAGGATCCCGGTCTTTTCGTCGTACTGGATGCTCCGGGTATCGTAATAGACCTCATAATTGCTGTTGGCGCCGGCCAGGGTCCAGGCGGCCGTTTCGTCGGTGGGCGGCACTGGGGGCTGTTCTGCTGGAGCTGCTGGGGCTGCTGTGGAGTCCGCTTCCGAGGCTGTTCCAGGGGCTTTCCCTGTACCCTTCGCCGGTGCAGCCGTTCCGTCCGGGGCTTTGGCCTCTTTTGCTTCATTCGTTACAGAAACGGCCGTTGGAGAAACGGCTTTTTCCTTTTCCTGGGCAAAAAGCAGGGAAGGGAACAGGAAAAGAGAAACAAACAATATAGGAAGAAAAAGATTTTTTTTCATGAATGACATCCTTTCTGTGAATCCATGGCATTATTGTACCACATCGTGTTATACTATAGGTGAATTAACTGAAAGATTAAATTAAATCTTTTCAAAAGGAGGCAGAATCTATGAAAATCACCTTCTTGGGAGCGGATAAAATCGTCACAGGCTCCTGCCACCTGCTGGAAGTCAACGGGAAGAAGATCCTCCTGGACTGCGGCATGTTCCAGGGCCCCAAGCTGATCCGGGACCTGAACCGGCGGGAATTTGCCTTCAACCCAGGTGAAATCGATGCCGTGATCCTCAGCCATGCCCACATCGACCACAGCGGCCTTTTGCCCAAGCTGATCCGGGAAGGGTTCAAAGGATTCATCCACTGCACCCATGTGACGGAAGAACTCTGCGAGATCCTGCTGCCGGACTGCGGCCACATCCAGGAATCCGATGCAGAGATCGCCACCCGGAAAGGGCTCCGTGCCGGGAAGCAGGCAGTGGAGCCTCTCTATACCGCCGATGACGCCTACCTGGCCCTGAAGCACTTCATCCCCCACGATTACGATGAAGACATCGAGCTGTACCCGGGGATCACCTTCCGGTTCCGGGTGGCCGGCCACATCCTGGGCAGCGCCCTGGTGAACCTGATGATCGAGGAGAACGGCAAGAAGACCAAATTGATCTTCACCGGGGATATCGGCCAGCCCAACGTGCCCATCCTGGATGATCCCCACCAGATTTCCGGGGCAGATTTCATCATCACCGAATCCACTTACGGGAACCGGCTCCATGAACAGGTGGACCGGGAAAAGGAATTGTGCGACGTGATGAAGGAAGCCCTGAGCCGGGGCGGCAACGTGATCATCCCCGCCTTCGCCGTAGGCCGTACCCAGGTGATGCTCTACTATTTCCAGAAACTCATGTCCAGCGGGCAGCTGCCGGTGGTCCCCATCATGGTGGACAGCCCCATGGCCATCAAGGCCACCCAGGTGATGCTGTTCAACCCGGAGGAATACGATGAAGAAGCCCGGACCATCTTCAAGAAACAGGGAGGGCGGCTCATCGATATGCCCAATGTGAAATACACGGAAACGGCGGCAGAATCCAAGGCCATCAACGACATGCCCAGCCCCATGATCATCATTTCCGCCAGCGGCATGGCCGATGCCGGCCGGGTGCTCCACCACCTGAAACACAACCTGTGGCGGAAGGATTCTTCCGTGATCTTTGCCGGCTACCAGGCAGAAGGGAGCCTGGGACGGCGGCTCATCGACGGCGCCAAGAAGGTGAAGATCATGGGCGAAGACATCGCCGTGGGAGCCAAGATCTACAACCTCACCGGCTTTTCCGCCCATGCGGACCGGGACCAGATGCTGGCCTTCTATAAAGGGATGGAACGGAAGCCCAAAGCTTTCTTCGTGGTACACGGGGAATACGATGCGGCCAGCTCCTTTGCCCATCTGCTGAATACGGAACTGGGCACTGCCACCTACATCCCCAATTTCGGAGATGCAGCCATTATCGACGGCACCGACTGGCGGATCGAAGAGACCAAGGTCATCACCAGTGCACCGGCCATCCAGGCCATGCGGGATTACCTGCGGAACTTCGAAAAGGATTACCTGGTTTACAAGGGACGGATGGAACAGCTCATCACCCACGATCCCCGTCGGATCCCCGATATCCGGGCCAAGATGGACAAGATCCGCAAGTATATCGACGATGTGATGAAGACCCTGTAAATGAATTTGACATACGGATGGGAAAAGCATATAATAGGAAAGTCGAAATGATGTAGTTTACTTTGAGGATGCTTCTTTGACGGGCATCCTCTTGATTTATCTGGAAATAAGAGGGGATTGGGCTTTTATGATTAGAAATGATTTGCGTAACATTGCCATCATCGCTCACGTCGACCACGGCAAGACCACTTTGGTGGATGCCATGCTGAAGCAGAGCGGTGTATTCCGTGCCAACCAGCAGGTGCAGGAACGGGTCATGGACTCCAACGATCAGGAAAGAGAACGTGGCATCACCATCCTGGCCAAGAATACCTCCGTCATGCATGATGGCTGCAAGATCAACATCCTGGACACTCCGGGCCATGCTGATTTCGGCGGCGAAGTGGAACGGGTGCTGAACATGGTGGATGGCGTGCTGCTGCTGGTAGACGCCTATGAAGGCCCCATGCCCCAGACCAAATACGTGCTGCGCAAAGCCCTGGAACATCATCTGAAACCGGTGGTGGTCATCAACAAGATCGACCGTCCCGATCAGCGGGTGGAAGAAGTGGTGGACGAAGTGCTGGATCTGTTCATCGAACTGAACGCCAACGATGACCAGCTGGATTTCCCGGTGGTCTATGCTTCCGCCAAGAAGGGCGTTGCCAAGCTGTCCATGGATGACGACAGCGACAACCTGGAACCCCTGTTCCGTACCATCATCGACAGCATCCCTGCCCCCGATGTGGATGTGGATGCACCGCTCCAGATGCTGGTGAACACCCTGGACCACGATGATTATGTGGGCCGGATCGTGGTAGGCCGTGTGGTCCGCGGGACCATCCGGAACGGCCAGAATGTATGCCTGATGCACGATGACCAGCGCTCCAACCAGAAAATCGGCCGTCTGTACACCTATGAAGGGCTGAAACGGGTGGAAGTGCCGGAAGCCAAGGCCGGGGACATCATCGCCCTGATCGGCCTGAACACGGCAGAAATCGGCGACACCATCGCTGACGTGGACAACCCGGAACAGCTCCAGGGGATCAAAGTGGATGAACCCACCCTGTCCATGACTTTCTCCGTCAACGACAGCCCCTTTGCCGGCCAGGAAGGGGATTTCATCACCAGCCGTCACCTTCGTGACCGTCTGTACAAGGAAGTGGAGACCAACGTTTCCATGCGGGTAGAAGATACGGACAGCGCCGATACCTTCAAGGTATCCGGTCGTGGGGAACTGCACCTGTCCGTGCTCATCGAAGCCATGCGCCGGGAAGGGTTCGAACTCCAGGTCGGGAAACCCACCGTCATCATGCGCCGGGATGAAAACGGCAAGCTGCTGGAACCTATGGAAGCTCTGACCATCGAAGTGCCCCAAGATTTCATGGGTGCTGTGATGGAAGGCCTGGGGATCCGGAAAGCGGAACTCCAGAACATGACCGAAATGGCCGGCTATCTGCGGATGGACTTCATCATCCCGGCCCGGGGCCTGATTGGCTTCCGGAATCAATTCCTCACCGATACCAAGGGCAACGGCATCATGAACCATGTGTTCGCTGGCTGGGGTGCCTATAAGGGCGAAATCCCGGGCCGTACCCGGGGCAGCCTGGTGGCTTTCGAAGCCGGTACCACCACGGCTTACGGCATCGACAAATGCCAGGCCAGAGGCACCATGTACGTGAACCCTGGTGAAGAAGTGTACGAAGGGGAAATCGTCGGCGAAAACAGCCGGGAAGACGATATGGACGTAAACCCCTGCAAGAAGAAACACGTTTCCAACATGCGTGCTGCTGGGAGCGATGATGCGGTCCGTTTGGTTCCGCCCCAGACCTTCTCTCTGGAAGGGGCTCTGGAACACATCAACGACGATGAAACCGTGGAAGTCACCCCCAAGAGCATCCGTATGAGAAAACGGGTCCTGTCCCGCCTGGAACGGGCCCGCACCAGAGCACGGAACGCTCGGGCGTAAGAAAAAAGCTGCCGCATTGCGGCGGCTTTTTTGCTTTCTCCTCCAAATTGGTGTAAAATAAAAAGATACAAAGAAGGGAGGGATGTCACCCATGTTTGCCAGTTTCAAATCCGGGAAAGCTCACCAGGAGGAACGGGAAAATCCCGGCTTGACTCTTTTGGATACGCCCAATCTGGATTTGTGTCTCCGGACACCGGGCAGCCTGGAAGACATCGTCTCCTACGGCGACCTGATCATGGCGGGGAAGGGGCTGCTCGTATGTCTCAACGACCTGCCGGAACCGGATAAGATCCGGGCCCAGGACTACCTGGCCGGCATCGCCTACACCATCGGCGCCACCGAAACCGAAATTTCCCCGGAAGTGACCATGTACCTGCCGGGAGAAGTGGATACGATCAGAGGATAAGTCATCTGTCAACGGTCAACGGCCAAAGGAAGCCAGCGAAGCTGGCTTTGAACGACGAAAAAACAAGTTCAGCGCACAACTTCTTTTCCAATTTCAACTTCAATTTGTCAAAATTGATCTCCAGCGGCCGCTGACCGCTGACCGTTGACTGCTGACAACCGGGGGCTTTGCACGTTTCGTGCAACAGCCCCCTTTTTTAAAGGAGCACCCATGAACCAATTCGTCCATTTACATACCCATACCCAATACAGCCTCCTGGATGGGTCCTGCCGTATCCCGGAACTGGTCCAGTATGCCAAGGAACTGGGGATGCCGGCTTTGGCCATTACGGACCACGGGGTCATGTACGGAGTCATCGAGTTCTACCAGGAATGCAGGAAAGCCGGGATCAAGCCCATCATCGGCTGTGAAGTGTACATCACCTCCGGGTCCCACCTGGACAAAAGCCTGGAAACCCGGAACAAGCTCTACCACTTGATCCTCCTGGCGGAAAACAAGGCTGGCTATCAGAACCTGATGAAGCTGGTATCCATCGGCGAAGTGGAAGGCTTCTATTATAAACCCCGGATCGACAAAGAAGTCCTCCGCCAGCACAGCGAAGGGCTCATCTGCCTGTCCGCCTGCATCGCCGGGGAAGTGCCCCGCCACCTGATCCGGGGCGAACTGGAAACTGCCGAGAAGACCATGCTGGAATACCTGGATATCTTCGATAGGGATCACTACTACCTGGAGATCCAGAACCATGGCCTGCCGGAAGAAGCCACCGTCCGCCGGGAACTCCACCGGCTGGCCCAGAAACACAATATCAAACTGGTGGCCACCAACGACCTCCACTACATCCATAAAGAAGATGCTTCCGGCCAGGATATCCTCCTGTGCATCCAGACCAACGCCCGGTACCTGGATCCCCAGCGGATGCGCTTCAACAACGATTCCTACTACCTGAAGAGCCGGGAGGAAATGGAAGCCATTTTCCCGGAAGACCAGGAAGCCTTGGACAATACCCTGGAAATCGCCCAGCGGTGCAACCTGGAACTGGAATTCGGCCATCTGCTCCTGCCGGAATTCCCCCTGCCTCCCGGAGAGACCATGGACGGTTTCCTGCGGAAGCTCTGTGAGGAAGGCTTCCCTTCCCGGTACCCCCAGGATGACGGCACCGCTCGGAAACGGATGGAATACGAACTGGGGATCATCAAACAGATGGGCTATTCCGGCTATTTCCTCATCGTCTGGGATTTCATCAACTACAGCCGGACCCACGATATCCCGGTGGGGCCGGGGAGAGGCAGTGCTGCCGGCAGCATCGTGGCCTATCTGACGGGCATCACCAATATCGACCCGCTGAAGTACAACCTGATCTTTGAACGGTTCCTGAACCCGGAACGGGTGAGCATGCCCGATATCGATACGGATATCTGTTACGTGAAGCGCCACCTGGTGGTGGATTACCTGGCTCGGAAATACGGGGAGAGCCATGTGGCCCAGATCATCACTTTCGGGACCCTGGCTGCCAAAGCGGCCATCAAGGACGTGGGCCGGGCCATGGATATCCCCCTGAACGTGGTGAATCAGGTGAACAAGCTGATCCCCAACACCCCGGGCACCACCCTGAAAGGCGCCCTGGAAGGCAGCCGGGAACTTCGGGAGCTCCGGGACCAGGATCCCAACATCGCCCAGCTCCTGGATTTCGCTCAGAAAGTGGAAGGGATGCCCCGGCATACCTCCACCCATGCAGCCGGCGTGGTGATCACCCCGGGGGAACTGACCAATTACGTCCCCCTCCAGATCACTTCCAGCAGCGACGACGAACATGAATACATCTGCACCCAATACGACAAGGACCGGTCGGAAAGCCTGGGCCTTTTGAAAATGGACCTCCTGGGTCTCCGGACCTTGACCGTCATCGACGATGCCCTGAAGATGATCAAAAAGAACCGGGGCACGGAAGTGGATATCCAGCATATCGATCTCCACGATCCCAAGACCTGCAAAATGCTCTGCCAAGGAGATACGGCAGCGGTGTTCCAGATGGAAAGCGACGGCATGACCCGGCTCATGAAGCAGCTGGCTCCAGAAGGTTTCGAAGATTTGATCCCTCTGGTGGCCCTGTACCGGCCCGGCCCCCTGGGCAGCGGCATGGCGGAAGACTTCATCGCCGGCCGCCACGGCAAACGGACCGCCCAGGTGCTCCATCCCCTGATGGAACCCATTGTGGCCGATACCTATGGGGTGATCCTCTACCAGGAGCAGGTGATGCAGATCGTTTCTGCCCTGGGGGGCTTTACCCTGGGGGAAGCAGACATCCTGCGCCGGGCCATGGGGAAGAAAAAGGCCAAACTGCTGGATTCCATGAAAGAGAAGTTCCTGGATGGGGCTCAAAAGCTCCACGGCATCAGCCGGGAACTGGGGGATAAGATCTTTGCCCTCCTGCAGCATTTCGCAGGCTACGGCTTCAACAAATCCCATTCTGCCGCCTATGCCTTAGTAGCTTATGAGACCGCCTGGCTGAAAGCCAACTATCCGGTAGAATACATGGCGGCTTTCCTGAACAGCATCATCACCGTGGCGGACAAGGTGAGCTGGTACATCGGTGTCTGCCGGGATATGGATATCAAAGTGCTGCCCCCGGACATCAATACCAGCGAAGCTGGCTTTTCCGTGGATGGGCACACCATCCGGTTCGGCCTGGGAGCCATCAAGAGCGTGGGGGATGCGGCGGTTTCCGTGATCCTGGAAGAACGGGAGAAACGGGGCCCCTTCAAAGATTTCTTTGATTTCACCCGCCGGGTGGATCTTTCCAAAGTGAACAAGCGGGTGGTGGAAGCCCTGATCAAAAGCGGTGCCCTCAATGGCTTCGGCCTGCGCCGGAGCCAGATGCTGGCCATCATGGACCCGGCCCTGGAAGCGGCGGCCAGTGAACAGCGGGACCGGATCACCGGGCAGCTGGGATTGTTCGGAGAAGAAGAAATCGCTTCGGCCAGCACCATTCCCGTCCCGGATCTGCCGGAAATCCCCAAGGAAGAGATCCTCCGGCTGGAACGGGAACTGATCGGCTTCTATGTCACCGGCCATCCGTTAGATGCTTTCCGCACCGCCCTCCGTCGGCTGACGCCTTTGGCAAAATGCAGCGAGGAGAATTTCCGGGATGGAGAGCGGATCACCGTAGGAGGGATCATCTCGGAACTGCGGATCCGTTCTACCAAGAACGGGGACCGGATGGCTTCTTTCACCCTGGAAGACCTCAGCGGCAGCCTGGATGTGATCGCCTTCCCCCGGGCCTATTCCCTCAGCCGGCTCCAGATCGAGAAGGACCGGATCGTCATGGTCCAGGGCGTCCTGAAATTGGACGAGGAACAGGCCCGGATCTTCGCCAACAAAGTGGAACCCCTCCAGGAGGCGTCCAAAGAAGTCCATCTCCACATCGGACCGGGGAAGAATACCCAAACCGTCCAGCAGCAGCTGGGAGGTATCTTTGCCGCCTTCCACGGAAAGAATCCGGTGTACCTCCACATCGCCGATACCCGGAAAGTGATCCGGACCAATCCCCGCTTTTGGGTGGACCTGGAAGCACCCGGCTTCCAAGAAGCCATAGAGAGGGTGCTGGGCAAGGGGAGTATGGAATTGTAGGGGGCTGTTGCACGTTCTGTGCAACACCCCCTCTTTTTCATAAGCAATCCCTTATGTTCTCGGAAAAATCCCCATTATTTGTCGTGCAATTCTGTAGAAATTTCCGTTACAGAACTTGTATAGAATTATCCGTCAATTTAGAATTAAAGAGGAAAAGAGAGGAAAACCCAGTATACAACTGGTGTTTCCGGGGGAGCGGGAGTTGCTACGCTAGTCTGACAAGTTTGGTCAATCCCTTGCATACCGGTAGAACACGTGTTAAAATGAGCTTGTGTGGTTTTGAACTATATGATTTTTAGGAGGTCGCTTTGTAATGAACATCGTTGTATGTGTTAAACAGGTGCCGGATACCGCTGAAATGAAGATCGATCCGGTTACCAACAACCTCGTCAGAGATGGTGTAACCAATATTATGAACCCCTATGACCAGTATGCTCTGGAAACGGCTCTGCAGCTGAAAGATGAACTGGGTGCCCATGTCACCGTCATCACCATGGGACCGCCCCATGCTGAATCCGTCCTGAGAGACTGCCTGGCAGTAGGTGCTGATGAAGCCAAACTGGTCAGCGACAGAGCTTTCGGCGGCGCCGACACCCTGGCTACTTCCGCAGCTATGGCCAACACCATCAAACATTTCGGGATTCCTGATCTGATCCTCTGCGGCCGTCAGGCTATCGATGGGGATACCGCTCAGGTAGGTCCTGAAATCGCAGAACACCTGGATCTGCCCCAGGTTACCGCTGCTCTGAAAGTTCAGGTCAAAGGCGACGAAGTCATCGTAGATAGAGACAATGAACAAATGTCCATGACCTTCACCATGAAGATGCCCTGCGTGGTGACCGTAATGCGCAGCAAGGATCTGCGTTTTGCCAGCATCAGAGGCAAAATGAAAGCCAGAAAGGCTGAAGTTCCTGTCTACACCGCTGCTGCCCTGGAAATCCCTCTGGACATCATCGGCAAAGCTGGCTCTCCGACTCAGGTCATGAAGAGCTTCACTCCGAAAGTGACTCAGGTCCACGGCGAAATCTTCGACGACGAAGATCCTGCAGTTGCAGTCGATAAGTTAGTGAACAAACTGATCGAAGACAAGATTATTACGAAGTGAGGTTGGGTATAAATGGCTAACACGAAAGGTTTAAAGACCGGTAACGAAAAAGATTTATGGGTCTATGTTGAACATTACAAAGGCGAACCTGTCCATGTAGTATATGAACTGTTGGGTGAATGCCGGAAACTGGCTGACAAATGCCACCAGAAACTGGCCGCTGTCCTGATCACCGACGATGCCAAAGACGTTCCGTCCAAGCTGATCGCTCGGGGTGCTGATCTGGTCTATGTCTGCCAGGATCCTGCTTTCAAATATTATTCCACGGATGAATACACCAACGCTTTCTGCGAAATGATCGCTGAATATCAGCCTTCTTCCGTATTCATCGGCGCTACCAACGACGGCCGTGACCTGGGGCCCCGTATCGCTGCCCGGGTGAACACCGGTCTGTGCGCAGACTGCACCATCCTGGATGCAGAAGAAGACGGTCTGATCGAATGGACCCGTCCTGCTGCCGGCGGTAACATCATGGCTACCATCCTGTGCAAAGAACATCGTCCCCAGATGGGTACTGTCCGTCCCAAGACCTTCAAGGCCATGGAACCGGATGCTTCCCGTACCGGTGAAGTCATCAACTACACCCTGAAGAACCATGTGGATGACCGTGTCACCTGCGTCCGCAGAGAAGAAGTGGTCAGCGAAGGCGAAATGGCCATCGATGATGCACCGTTCGTCTGCTCCGGCGGCCGTGGCATGAAAGCCAAAGAAAACTTCTCCCTGCTGTATGACCTGGCCCATGTGCTGGGCGGCGCTGTAGGCGGCAGCCGTGCTGCAGTGGATGAAGGGTTCATCGAACATCCTCGGCAAGTTGGCCAGTCCGGTAAGACCGTTACTCCGAAGATTTACTTCGCCTGCGGGATTTCCGGTTCTGTACAGCACAAAGCCGGCATGAGCAAATCCGATACCATTGTCTGCATCAACAAGGATCCGGACGCTCCTATGTTCGAAATCTCTAAATATGGTATCGTTGGCGATGCTTTGAAGATCCTGCCTCTGCTGACCGCAAAGATCAAAGCCTTCAAAGAATCCTAATTGTAGATACGGAACTGAAAAGTCCGGGCTTTTATAAGTCCGGACTTTTTTTCAGAGGGGGAAACGTTCATGAAGAAAACAAAAATCATCTGCACCCTGGGGCCAGCCACGGACAAAAAAGACCTGCTGGTAGACATGATCAAAGCAGGGATGGATCTGGCCCGGTTCAACTTCTCCCATGGCTCCCACAGCGAATGTGAAGCCCGGCTGAACCTGCTGAAGGAAGCCGAAAAGGAAGCAGGGCGGCTGGTAGGCTATGTGGCAGATACCAAAGGGCCGGAAATGCGTCTGGGGCTTTTCAAAGGGGATAAGACCACTTTGGTGCCCGGCCACGAATTCATCCTCACCACGGAAGACGTGGAGGGGACGGCAGAGAAGGCCCATGTGAACTATGCCGGACTGCCGGAAGAAGTGAAGCGGGGAGATACCATCCTCCTGAACGATGGGAAACTGTCCCTGGAAGTGGAATCCACCACAGCAACGGAAATCCGGACCAAAGTGGTGAATGGCGGGGAAATCTCCTCCCGGAAACGGGTGGCTGTGCCCGGGGCCTTCCTGAAACTGCCCTTCCTGTCCGAAGCGGATGTTTCCGATATCACCTTTGCCGCCCAGCACGGCATGACTTATGTGGCTGCTTCTTTCGTGCGGAACGCCCATGATGCTATGGAGATCCGCCGGCTCCTGGAACGGCTGGGGTCCCCCATGGGGATCATCGCCAAGATCGAGAACCAGGAAGGGGTGGACAACATCGACGAAATCCTCCAGGTGGTGGACGGGGTCATGGTGGCCCGGGGCGATCTGGGGGTGGAGATCCCCATGGAAGACGTGCCCATTGTCCAGAAGGAAATCATCGCCAAATGCAATATGCTGGGCAAGCCGGTGGTCACTGCCACCCAGATGCTGGAAAGCATGATCACCAACTACCGGGCTACCCGGGCCGAAGCCAACGACATCGCCAACTCCATCTTTGACGGCACGGACGCCATCATGCTCAGCGGGGAAACGGCCTCCGGCGCCTATCCTCTGGAAGCGGTGAAGACCATGGCCCGGATTGCCAAACGGACGGAAGAAGCCATCGATTATGTCCAGGTGTTCCAGCACAAGGGCATCGGGGCCCAGGTGCAGATGACCGATGCCATCAGCCATGCTACCGTGCAGATCGCCCAGGAACTGGAAGCCAATGCCATCATGTCCATCACCGAAAGCGGCTACACTGCCCGGATGGTGGCCAAATACCGGCCCAAGGCCCATGTGCTGGGGGTCTCTCCCAAAGAAGAGAGCCTGCGCCGGATGAACCTGTACTGGGGTGTGACACCTCTCCAGGGTGAGAACAAGGCCAGCACCGATGCTCTGATCGATGCGTCCCTGAAGAAGGCCCTGGATTCCGGCCTCATCAAGAAAGGGGATTCCCTGGTGGTCACTGCCGGCATGAACGTGGGCAAGGTGGGCAGCACCAACCTGATCCAGGTGGTCAATGTGGGCCAGAAAGTGGTTTCCGGCCAGGGCATCGGCAAAAAAGCCGTCAGCGGAGTGGTCCTGCGGGTGGAAAAGAAAACAGATCTGGAGAAATTCCGCCCCGGTATGATCCTGGCTGTGGCTGCCCTGGAAAATGAAATGGGGACTACAGCAGCCCAGGCCGGCGGCATCATCGCCGAAGAAGGCGGCTTCACTTCCCCGGCAGCCATCATCGGCATCAACTATGGCATCCCCGTCATCGTAGGAGCCAAAGGAGCCATGGAAGCCCTGGAAACCGGCGACCTGGTGACCCTGGACGTAGCGACCGGGAGTGTGTATGCAGGGAAGATCAATGTGAAGTAAATAGTCTCGAGTCTCGAAACCCTGTCTCTGGTCACTTGTCACTGGTCACTGGACGAAGGAAGGCAGCCGGGCTGCGGCTGCCTTTCAATTTATACTGCAGGCTTGGACTCACCTTCGGCTTGTCCTTTTCTGCTGATTTCCAGAGGATCCTGTTCTGAACTGGATACCCAACTGCTGCTGAGCCATTCACAGGGGTATATTTCAGAAAAAGAATGTCAGGAAGCCTGCCAGATGTGTGAAGAACTGGGAAACAGACTTACCCGTCTTATCCAGCATCTGGATCCTTCCAAACGCTGATAAGACTCATGTTTGCAAAAAGTGTGCTGCACCATAAAATGCAGCACACTTTTTGTTTGCATTTGAAAAAATGCAGGGTGCAGACAGAATGATAAAATTTGCTAGCAAATTTTAGAATGAGTTTTTCGCCGGAACCAGTGACAAGCAGCCGTATCCAGGAACAGCACAATTTTGGCTTTCTTCCTTCAAAAGAACCCGTTAGCCACGGGTTCTTGCCTGCGGCTAGTGACCAGTGACAAGAGACCAGTGACAGCCTCAAAATCCTTTAGGATTTTGAGGCCTTGAATCGATGCCACATCTCCGCACATCCCCAGGACAGCAGCAGCACCGCCAGATAGAAGGCCTCCATGGGAACATGCTGCATCCCAACGGTCCGGTTCAATACATATTCCAGCTGATCGATGAACACCGGGTGGATCAGGTAGATGATGAAGGAGCGGTCGCTCATGCCCTTCAGGGCTTTTTTCAGGGGGTAGCGGCCGCTTTGGATCACCATGCTGAAGAAGAGTACGGAAGCAATGGTGTACACCAGACCCGGCAGGCTCAGCTGCTGAAGGTAGTTCACCGTGCTTTCATAGGGCATCTGCCATTTGAAGGTCCACCGGTAAAACAGCCAGGTGTTGAACCCAGCGCTGGCAGCAAAGAACGCCGTCAGCAAGGCCTTCCGTTGGGTGATCAGCTGCTGGAATTTGCCATAATGCCGGGCAATCACTCCACCCAGCATAAAGATGAATAAGTAGAAGAAGGGGAAATAGTTCAGTCGGTAATTGCACAGGTTCAGCAGGGCCGGGCTGGATGCGATCCATTCAGGATAGATCCAGAACCGGAAATTTCCCTCAAACAGCAGCACTTGGGCCACAAACAACAGAGGCAGGGCCAATTTCAGGCCGATTTTTTCCATCCCTCCCATCAGGGCCCGCCATAGGGGGAACAGCAGGTAGAACCAGATCAGGATCACCAGGAAATAGATGTGGTACTGGGCAGTGCCGAAGAACAGGGAAAACAGGATGTTGGAAGGATCCAATACGCTGGCATCTCGGTTCAGCAGGGCATAATAGCACAGATAGAACAGAGAGGCCAACAGGTAGGGCCGTCCGATGCTTTTCATCCGTTTCTTCACAAAGCTCCCATACCGGAGAGGCTGCTCCAGAGGCTTGCTGTAGAACAGCCCATAGCCGGAGATGAAAAAGAAGACCGGTACGCTGTAGCGGCTCAGGATGTTGGTGATGAGCACCAGAAAAGGAGAAGCTACGGCGTCGCTGACCGCCATGCTCCCCACATGGATGGCAATGACCCCCAGCATGCAGATGCCCCGGAGGTTGTCGAATACAAGATTGCGCTGTTTCACAGAAAGCTCCTTTGCAGGTTTACAGGAATATGGGGTACGCAGGATCGGTCCCTGCAGTATTGAAATGAATCTATCTTATCTATTATAATGACCGCCAACGGGATTCTCAACCCTCATTTTGTGAGCACTAGGGTTTTACATCTTCAAAGGAACCTGGCCAGGGGACAGGTTCTATCCAGAGGCTCCTGACTCCAGACTTCCGACTTCCGACTTCCGACTGTTGAACACCGTCCGTCTTGCCTTTTTCCGTCCGGCTGATTACAATAAGTTCAGAATATCTGCACATAACCTGAAAGGAGCCGATCCCATGTCCCATTCTCTCCGTCTTTTGGTCCGGGGCGGCCTGCTCCTGGCCATCGGGGCCCTCAGCCAGCAGCTCCGGCTGGTGCTGCCTCTGCCCGTTCCTGTCATGACTCTCCTCATCGGCACCTTGGTGAACGCCGTCTTGGTGCTGGCGGGCCGGTACACCACCCGGCTCCTGGCCTGGGTCATCTGCGTGGCCTTGGCGGTCATCGCCTTTTTCCAGGGCCATATCCTGGGTCCGGTGGTCCCGGTGATCGCCCTGGGGAACGGCATGTACGTGGAACTGACCCGCAGCTTCACCCGGGGTCCGGTCCTTTTCTTGGGCGCTCCTCTGGGGAAAGCGGTGGTGCTGGGCATCGGCATGGTGGTGGCCCTCTATCTCCTCCAGCTGCCCTGGGCTGCCATCAGCAAAACATTGGCCCTGTTCCTGCCCCTCCAGCTGGCCACCGGGATCCTGGGCCTTTTCCTGGCCAAAGGGGTGGAAAAGAGGCTCCAAGGGAACGCTCCTGCCCCTCAGCCGCCCTCGAAAAGGAAATCCAAGGGAAAACAAAAGAAAAAGTGATCAGAACACTGTACGGAATGTAACAAAACTGTGGATTTTTTTCGGCGGCTGGTGTATAGTAGAGGAGATTAACAAGAGGCCCTCTGGGAGGCCAGGGAAGGGCGGGCCTGGGGCACGCCCTACGCCGTTACGGGCGGCTGTTGGGACTATTTGCCGATGGCCCGACACCAACGCCCGTAGGGGCTGGCCAAAGACAAGCCCTCTGGGAGGCCAGGGAAGGGCGGGCCTGTGGCACGTCCCTACGCCGTTACAGGCGGCTGTTGGGACTGTTTGCCGATGGTCCGGCACCAACGCCCGTAGGGGCTGGCCAAAGGCAAGCCCTCTGGGAGGCCAGGGAAGGACGGGCCTGTGGCACGTCCCTACGCCGTTACAGGCGGTTGTTGGGACTGTTTGCCGATGGTCCGGCACCAACGCCCGTAGGGGCTGGCCAAAGGCAAGCCCTCTGGGAGGCCAGGGAAGGACGGGCCTGTGGCACGTCCCTACGCCGTTACAGGCGGTTGTTGGGACTGTTTGCCGATGGTCCGGCACCAACGCCCGTAGGGGCTGGCCAAAGGCAAGCCCTCTGGGAGGCCAGGGAAGGACGGGCCTGTGGCACGTCCCTACGCCGTTACAGGCGGTTGTTGGGACTGTTTGCCGATGGTCCGGCACCAACGCCCGTAGGGGCTGGCCAAAGGCAAGCCCGTCCCGGCCTCCCAGAGGGGTATTCCATCCCAGCCAAACGCCGCCGCGTTTCTGGATTTAGCAGGCCTCCCAGCGTGAGGCCCCTACGGTTTTTATACGCTCATAAGAACTTGGACGAAGGACAAGTTCTGTCCAGGGGCCCGAGACTCGAGGACCCGAGACCCGAGACCAGGGGCGTCAGTCCCTTACAAAAGGAGTTCCTATTATGCAAATCATAGTTGTAGGCTGCGGGAAAGTGGGGCGCAGCATCATTTCTCAGCTTGCCCAGGAAAATAACAATGTGACGGTGATCGATACCGACGCCACCATCATCCGGAACATCTCCACCAGTTACGATGTAATGGGGATCGTGGGCAATGGGTCCAGCTTCAATATCCTGGCCAAAGCCGATCTGGAACATACGGATATGCTCATCGCCGTCACCGAAAGCGACGAAGTGAACCTGCTTACCTGCGTCATCGCCAAGCTGAACAACAGCCAGTGCCATACCATCGCCCGGGTCCGCAGCCCCCATTATTCCGACGAGCGACACTATCTCCAGAAGGGTCTGAACCTTTCCATGACCATCAACCCGGAAATGGAAGCGGCCAAAGAAATCTCCCGGCTGCTGAATTTCCCTTCTGCCATCGAGATCGTCAGCTTCGCCAAAGACCGGATCGACATGCTCCGGTTCCGGGTGCCTGCTTCTTCCGTGCTCATCGGCCGTTCCCTGAAGGACATCGCCGACCTGACTGTGAACTTGTTGGTGTGCATCATCGAACGGAACAGCAACATCCTGGTCCCTGACGGCAATACGGTGATCCAGGAAGGGGACATCCTCACCATCATCGCCATGCCCCGGGACGCCCAGGCCTTCTTCAAGAAAATCGGGGTCCGTACCAACAAATGCAAGAGCGTGATGATCGTAGGAGGCGGCCAGCTCAGCTATTATCTGGCCAAGATGCTCCTGAAGAGCCACACCGACGTGACCATCATCGAACGGGATATGGCCCGGTGCGAAGAACTGGTGGAAGCCCTTCCCGGTGCCACCATCGACTGCGGAGACGGCACCGAGGAAGAACTGCTGAAAGAAGAACATCTGGAAAGCATGGACGGTTTCGTGGCCTGTACCGGTATGGACGAAGTGAACGCCATCCTTTCCCTATACGCCTTGAAGCATATGGGGAAGAAAGTGGTCACCAAAGTGAACCATGTGGATTTCGGGGACGTGATCGAAGGGCTCCAGCTGGACAGCATCGTGAACCCCAAGGAACTCACCGCCCAGCAGATCGTCCAGTACGTCCGGGCTGCCGGCAACAGCATGGAATCCAACGTAGAAACCCTGTACCGGCTCATGAACGGCCGGGTGGAAGCCCTGGAATTCCTGCTGGATAAGGAATCTCCCATCATCGGTCCCAAACTGGCGGAGATGCAGATCAAAAAGAATGTACTGATTGCCGGCATCGTCCGGGAAGGGAAGCTGATCATACCCGGAGGCCAGGACGCCTTCCAAGTAGGGGATACGGTGATCGTAGTCACCACCAATCTGGGCTTCCACGATATTGAAAACATCCTGGCATAAAGGAGCATGACTTCTATGAATTATCCTGTGATCGGGCAGGTGCTCTCCTGGATCCTCTGTACGGAAGGCACCTTGATGCTGCTGCCCGGCCTCATCTCCCTCATCTATCGGGAAGACCAAGGAATGGTATATTTCGCCCTGGCCCTCCTGGCCATTGCCCTGGGCTTTCTCACCGGCAGGCGGAAAATCGCCAACAAGGCCATCTACCAGCGGGAAGGGTTCGTGGCTGTGGGGCTGTCCTGGGTCCTGCTCAGCCTTTACGGAGCCATTCCCTTTGTAATCACCGGGGAGATCCCCTGCTATGTGGATGCGGTGTTCGAGATTGTTTCCGGCTTCACCACCACCGGTTCTTCCATCCTGGGGGATGTCGAAGCCCTGTCCCACACCTCCCTTTTCTGGCGGAGCTTCTCCCACTGGATCGGGGGCATGGGGGTGCTGGTGTTCATCCTGATGCTGGTTCCCCCCAACCGGGGCGGTACCCAGATGAACTTGATGAAGGCGGAAAGCCCCGGCCCGGATGTGTCCAAATTCGTGCCCCGGGTGCGGAATACTGCCATTGTATTGTATAAGATCTACCTGGGCATGACCCTTTTGATGATCGCTCTCCTGGCTCTCACCGGCATGAACTGGTTCCACAACCTGTGCATCACTTTCGGCACTGCCGGCACTGGGGGCTTCGGCATCCTCAACGACAGCTGCGCCAGCTATACTCCCATCCAGCAGTGGATCATCACTCTCTTCATGATTGCTTTCGGGGTCAATTTTGGCTTTTACTACCTGTTCTTGATCAACCGCTTCCGGGAAGCCTTCGCCATGGAGGAAGTCCGGGCCTATCTAGGCATCATCCTGGCTTCCGGATTGGCCATCGCCTGGCAGATCCGAGACCGTTTCGATACCCTGGAAGAAACCCTGCGGACGTCTTTCTTCCAGGTGGGGAGCATCATGACCACCACTGGCTACAGCACGGTGGATTTCGACCTGTGGCCCAGCTTTTCCAAGTTCATCCTGGTGCTCTTGATGGTAGTAGGGGCTTGCGCCGGCAGTACCGGCGGCGGGGTGAAGGTGAGCCGGGTGGTCCTGACCTGCAAATCCATCTTCCTGGAATTGGGCCAGGTGCTCCATCCTCATGGGGTCCAGCGGATGCGTATGGACGGGAAGACCGTGGACAGCAAGGTGCTGACTTCCATTTATATCTTCCTGATTACCTATTTCCTGATCTTTTTCCTGTCCATCCTGGTGGTGAGCCTGGACGGATTCAGCTTTGAGACCAACTTCACCGCCGTGGCTGCTACCCTGAACAACATCGGTCCCGGCCTGGCCGGAGTAGGCCCCACCAGGAACTTCTTCGACTACAGCCATCTGTCCAAACTGGTCCTGATCTTCGACATGCTGGCCGGACGGCTGGAACTTTTGCCCATGCTGATCCTGTTCTATCCCAGGACCTGGACGAGGAATTGAAAGGGGCTGTTGCCTGCGTATGATTTTTACCGCATGCAACAGCTCTTTTTACGAGGTATAAACCATGTTCGACCTTCACTCCCACATCTTATATAACATCGACGGAGACGACGGATCCCGCAGTGAGGCCATGTCCCTGGAGATGCTGCGCCAGGCTGCGGCGGCCGGCACCACCGACCTTTTTGCTACACCCCATTTCCACCGCAGGGGCATCTGTCCCAACTGGGACCTCATCACGGAACGGCTGGTCCAGCTCCAGCAGCAAGCCGACGCTGCCAAGATCCCCATCCGCCTCCACAGCGGGGCGGAGGTGAGCCTGGATGCGGACACCCTGAACTATCTGCCCGGCCCCGGAGAACACCGGGACTGCTGCCTGGCCGGCACCGTCTATCTCCTGGTGGAGCTGCTGCCCACCGCTGCACCCTTGGAAACCTGGAACCTGCTTTACCAGCTCCAGCTCCGGGGCTATCTGCCCATCCTGGCCCATCCGGAACGGTATAAGGCCATCATGGCGCAGCCGCAAGTGGTCCGCCAGTGGGTGGAAAAAGGCATCCTGCTCCAGAGCAACCAGGGCAGCTTCACCGGAGATTTCGGAGAAAGTGCCCTCCGCAGCGTCCGCTGGCTCTATGACCGGGGGCTGATCCATTTCCTGGGCAGCGATGCCCACCGCACCGATTGGCGCAGCCCCGATATCCGGAAAGCCCAGGAAGCCATCCGTTCTCTTACCGGGGGAGATGCCTTCCTGGCAGACTGCGATGCCCATGCCCGTCTGCTCCTCCAAGGACGGGTGTTCTATCCGGATCCGCCCCATGAGCCCCTGAAGAAAAAACGGAGCTTCTGGTCCCGCTTTTTCGGCTGAATGTTTTCTGGGGAGTTTTTTGCCCAGCTCTTTTGGTACAATGATGGTGCAGAAGAAAAGGGCCTCCTCCCCGGGATAGCCAATTCTGAGCAACGACAATGAAATTCACGGAGAAGACATAAAATGGCCTTGAATTTTCATATTCTTTTCATTTAATTCATTTTTCCATTGCAAAAGTAACCCAATCTTGCTATACTACAGTCATATGGTCTTATACAAAAGTATATACCGATTCAAAACAATCTGCCTGTAAAAAATGGATAAATGTAGTCAACTGTCAACTGAATAAAGCACTTGCGAACAATCTTTCGGGGGGGGTACAGGCGTTTCCTGTACCCTCTTTTAGTTTGTCCTAAAAAGGAATAGTTTTCTTTAACAAGAATATATTGTTTATAGAATTTTTTTGGATGGAATCCATAGACCCAAAGGAGGTCCCATGAAACAGAAAATCCTGGCCATGGCCTTTGCCCTGGCTTCCCTTACCCTGCCGGCAGCAGCCCAGGAATATACCCTGCGCCCCGGCGACCAGCTGAACATCGTCGTCGTCCAGGAGCAGGAAATCAGCTCCAATCTCCAAAATTCCAAGGAGACGCCCTATACCGTCCGGCCTGATGGCACTGTTTCCTTCCCCCTGGTGGGAGAGATCCAGGCCAGCGGCATGACCGTGGACCAGTTCACCCAGTACCTCCGGAACGGCCTTTCTCGGTATTATGTGGAACCGGACGTCACCGTGAACATCGTCCAATTGGGCGGCATCCGGGTCCATGTGTTCGGGGAAGTGAAGAAGCCCGGCACCTATGAACTCACCAAGAGCCATACCATCATGGATGCCTTGGGGGCTTCCGGAGGCTTCACCTGGGATGCGGCCAAGAAGAAGGTGTTCCTGATCCACCAGGACGACACCAACAAGGCCATCAAGATCAATCTGAACAACATGCTGAAGACCGGCAACCTGAAGGACAACCTGGAACTGAAGGAAGGGGACATCCTGTACCTGACCAAGAACGGCCGGATCGACTTTGCCCGGGATATCGTACCGTTCCTCAGCGGTGCCTACATGATCTCGGAAATCCATGACAACAATGACTGATAAAGGAGAACCATCTTGAACGAACAGGAAATCGATTTACGGGAATTGTGGCAGATCATCCGCGCCAACCAGAAATGCATCGCCAAGATCACCGGCGGCTTCCTGGGGCTGGCCGTGGCCTATCTCCTCATCGTCCCCAATACCTATCAGTCCACAGCCCTGCTGCGGATCAAACAGGAGAAAGGCCTTTCCAGTTCCATCATGGAACAGCTGCCCCTGGGCAATGCCCAGCTCACCAAGCAGCAGATGAACACCCATGCGGAGATCCTCAAGAGCCGCCATGTGGTGATCCCGGTGATCCAGCAGACCGAAGAAGAGAAGGACGGCAAGTTTCCCCGTTACGAAGATTATGTGAAAACTCACATCATTACCAAGCCCTATAAAGATACGGAAATCCTGGAAGTAGACGTCACCGGTAAGAGCCCGGAACAGGCCCAGGAGGCCAATCAGCTCTTGGTCCAAGGTTTCTTGGATCGGCTCACGGAACTCTCCCATGCAGAATCTGCCGCTACCCGGGAATTTTTGGAACAGCGGGTGAAATCCTCCAAGAAGGAACTGGACGACGCAGAGACCAAGCTGAAGGACTACCAGGTGAAGCACAAGATCTTCTCCACCGACAACCAGATGAAGAGCCTGGCGGAACGGATCACCGAACTGGATAAGGCCAAAGCCCAGAACAAACTGGATATGGAGACCGCTCAGGCGGCTTTGGGGTCCATCAACGGACAGCTTTCCGAAGCCGGGGCTTCCATTGCCGACAGCCCTTCCATCCAGCAGGCCAAGAGCAAGCTGGTGGACCTGGAGACCCAGAAAGCTGGCTACATGGGGAAATACACCAGCGAGAACCCCAAGATGAAAGAAATCAACCGACAGATTGCGGGGGCCCGCCAGAGCCTCCGCCGGGAGATCCAGGCCATCATCGCCCAGAAAGCGCCGTCTTCCAGCAGCGTCCAGCAGAAGCTCCTCAGTGACAAATTCACCAACGAGGCACTGATCGCCGTAGCCGAAGGGAAGAACCAGGCCATCGACCAGCTGGAAAAAAAGAATGCGGAAGAAATTGCCAAGCTGCCCCAGACCCAGCAGGGCTACCTGCAGGTAAAACGGGACGCGGACGTGGCCCAGGAAATCTACGTGATGCTGGCCAAACGGCTGGAAGAAGCCAAAGTGGCGGAAGTCATGGTCCCCACCGAAGTCCAGGTGGTGGACGAAGCCACCCTGCCCGATAAACCCATCAAACCGCGGAAACTGCTCACCTTGGTGCTGGCCCTGTTCCTGGGCCTCTTCGGAGGTACCGGCTTCACCATCGCCCGGGCCCTGCTGAACCGGAAGATCCGCACCGCTGCCGATGTGGAACAGTATCTGGAACTGCCCGTCCTGGGCGTGATCCCGGAAGTCAAAGGGGCGGAAAAGCAGGAAGAAGAAGGCTTTTGGGCCGGATTGCGGAGGAAATTATGGAAGAAATAAAACTCATCGTGGATAATGACCCCAAGTCTCCCATCGCCGAGACCTACCGGTCCATCCGGACCAATCTCCAATTTGCCGGAGCCGGACGGGAACTGAAGTACATCTGCTTCACCTCCAGCGTACCGGGAGAAGGGAAATCCACTACCATTTCCAACCTGGCCCTGACTTTGGCCCAGGATGGGAAGAAAGTCCTCCTGGTGGACTGCGACCTGCGGAAACCGGTCCAGCACAAGATCTTCGGGGTCATCAACCAGGGCATCACCAACTGCCTGGCCCAAGACGTCCCCTTTGCCCAGGTCCTCCATCCGGAAGTCTTCCACAACCTGGATCTTTTGACCAGCGGTCCGGTGCCTCCCAATCCCTCCGAACTCATCGGATCGGAAAAGATGGACCAGCTGCTCCAGCAGATTGGGGAAGGGTATGATTACGTACTCCTCGACCTGCCCCCGGTATTGGCCGTCACCGATGCGGCCCTGCTGGGGAACCTGGCAGACGGCGTAGTCCTGGTGGTCTATTCCGGTATGGTCACCCCGGAAGAAGTCCAGGAAGCCAAGAAACGCCTCCAGGCCGGCAAAGCCAACATCCTGGGCGTCGTCCTCAACGGCGTCCCCCGCAAACACAGCGGCTATGGCTACGGATATGGCTATTACTACTATGATTACTACGACGAGAACCATGTGAAGCATACCAAGAAGAAAGCGAAAAGCAAGGAGTGATCTGTAGGGCTGATCCAGGGTCGCGGAGCGATCCCACCCAGTCAGCTTGCCTACGGCTTACGATGAACGACAAACGATGAACGATGAATGAACAGGAGGTCGGACCAACCCATGAATACGTCCATGATTAAAAAAATCCAACAGGAACTGCTCAACGGGCTGGATGTCCTGCTGGTCACAGGAGCTTTCTGGCTCTGCTGGCAGCATTTCTACCAAAATCGCATCGACCATCCTTTTTACTACCTGGGCAACCTGATCATGGTGTTCCTGTTCGGCCTCTTCTATTATTCCATCTCCCATCTGTACAACGGCTATTCCGTGCCCATCAGCCGGATCTATGAATTGGTCTACAGCCAGACCCTGGCTGCCTGTCTCAGCGATGGACTCCTGTATCTCATGATCCTCTTGATCAACCGGCACTATATCACGTTCCTGCCCTTTCTGCCCACCCTGGTGCTCCAGTTCTTCCTCATCGTGGGATGGACCGTAGCAGCCCACCAGTGGTATTTCCATCAGTTCCCTCCCAAAAAGACTGTGGTGATCCTGGGCCAGGGCCAAAATGTGGATGCCCTGGTGAAACAGTACGGCATGGACGTCCATTTCGATGTCCAGACCGTGGTCCCGGTGGAGGAGTGCCTCAAAGACCTGCCCGGCACCATCGGCCAGGCCGAAGTGGTGTTCTGCTGCGGCCTCCACAGCCACAATCGGAACCTGGTGACCAAATACTGCGTGGCCCATAAGATTAGTACCTATGTGATTCCCCGGATCGGGGACGTGATCATGGACAGCGCCCGGAAAGTCCATCTCTTCCACCTGCCCATGATGGCCGTCCAGCGCTACAACCCTTCTCCCGAATACCTGATCCTGAAACGGGCCTATGACATCGCCCTTTCCCTGGTGGCCCTGGTACTCTTTGCTCCCATCATGGCCGTTGTGGCCGCAGCCATCAAAGCTACTGATGGGGGAGACATTTTCTACCGCCAGGCCCGGCTCACCAAAGACGGCAAAGTCTTTCAGGTATTGAAATTCCGCAGCATGCGCATGGATGCAGAAAAAGACGGCGTAGCCCGGCTCAGCACCGGCGAAAACGATCCCCGGGTCACCAAAGTGGGCCGCTTCATCCGCGCCGTCCGCTTCGACGAACTGCCCCAGCTCCTGAACATCCTGAAAGGAGATATGGCCATCGTAGGCCCAAGACCCGAACGCCCGGCCATCTCCGCCCAGTATGCCCAAGCCATGCCCGAATGGAACCTGCGTTTACAGGCCAAATGCGGCCTCACCGGCTACGCCCAAGTCTACGGTCAGTACAACACCACCCCCTACGACAAACTGCTCCTGGATCTCATGTATATCGCCAAGCCAAGCTTGTTTGAAGATTTCAAGATCATCTTTGCCACGGTGAAGATCCTGTTCATGAAGGAGAGTACCGCTGGGGTGGCCGAAGGGCAGGTTACGGCGGAGGCGGAACCGGTGCATGAAGGAGAAAAACAGTGCTAGTTAGTGTAGTGATGCCAACGTACAACTGCGGCAAATACATACTGCAGTCCATAGATTCAGTACTGGCTCAGACAGTAACCGATTGGGAATTGCAGATTGTTGACGATTGCAGTACAGATAATACCCAGGAAATTTTGAAACCCTATCTGGAGAAATATCCACAAATCCATTATTATAGGCTATCCAAAAACGGAGGCCCCGCTGTCGCCAGGACGGAAGCCATCAAGCGGTCCAAGGGAAAATACATAGCCTTTTTGGACAGTGATGATTTGTGGCTTCCCGAAAAATTGGAAAAGCAGATTTCTTTTATGAAAAAGACGAAATCTGCTTTTTCTTGCAGTGCCTATGCCTGTATGGATGACGCAGGAAACAGTCTGCACTATGCTTTGTTTCCTCCGGAAAAAACGGACTATGAAAAATGCATCCGGCTTTCCAATCCCATCGGAAACTTAACAGCCATGTATGATCAGGAAATCCTGGGCAAGTTCCAGGTTCCTCCTATAAAAAAGAGAAACGATTTTGCCCTGTGGCTGCAGATTCTAAAGAAAACTACCTATTGTGCTGGTCTTCAGGAAGTGCTGGGAATTTATAGGACCGGCAGAAAGGGCTCCGTTAGCAGCAATAAATTGAAACAGGGAAAATACCATTGGCAGCTCTATCGTGATATCGAGCACCATGGACTTCTGCGCAGCCTTTTCGAATTGGGATGCTGGGCCTTTGTAAAGGGCACCCATATTGGCTTAAATAAAAAAGAAGTAAAATAGCTAGTACAGGAGGATACAAAGTGAGTACTATGAATATAGCTGTTGCCGGAACTGGATATGTGGGACTTTCTTTGGCAACACTCTTGTCGCAACAGCATCATGTAGTTGCTGTTGATATTGTTCCTAAAAAAGTAAAACTGATTAACAATGGCAAATCTCCCATTCAGGATGAGTACATTGAAAAATATTTGGCAGAGAAAAAATTGGATTTGACTGCTACATTAGATGCAGAGAAAGCTTATAATAGTGCAGATTTCGTCATTATCGCAACACCTACCAACTATGATCCCCAAAAGAACTTTTTCGATACATCTTCCGTGGAAGACGTTATCAGATTGGTTATGGAGTACAATCCCAATGCCATTATGGTAATCAAATCTACGGTACCGGTAGGGTACACGAAACAGATTCGAGCGAAGATGGGGACGAAAAATATACTTTTCAGCCCTGAATTTCTACGGGAAAGTAAAGCTCTTTATGACAACCTTTATCCCAGCCGAATCATCGTAGGGACAGATTCCAACGATGAACACTTGGTACAGGCTGCCCATATTTTTGCCAACCTGCTTCAGGAAGGGGCTATAAAAAAAGATATCCCGACCCGCTTCATGGGCTTTACCGAAGCCGAGGCAGTCAAATTGTTTGCCAATACCTACCTGGCCATGCGAGTGTCCTATTTCAACGAACTGGATACCTATGCGGAAGTAAAAGGGCTGAGCACCCGGGAAATCATCGATGGTGTCTGTTTGGATCCTCGGATCGGAGAGTTTTACAACAATCCTTCTTTTGGCTATGGTGGATACTGCCTGCCTAAAGATACCAAGCAACTGTTGGCCAACTATGCAGATGTTCCCGAAACCATTATCAAGGCTATTGTGGATTCCAATAGGACCCGGAAGGATTTTATTGCAGATCGGGTATTGGAAATGGCCGGTTATTACCACGATAACAGCAAGTATGACCCGGCTAAGGAAAAGAGTATGACCATTGGAGTTTATCGACTGACCATGAAATCCAACTCTGATAACTTCCGTCAAAGTTCTATCCAGGGAGTTATGAAGAGGATTAAAGCGAGGGGTGCAGAAGTTATTATTTACGAACCAACCTTGGAAGATGGGAGTACCTTTTTTGGCAGTAAGGTAGTCAATAATCTGGAGAAGTTTAAAAACGAGAGCCATTGCATTCTTGCCAACAGGTATGATCATTTTCTTGATGATGTGAAAGCGAAAGTGTATACGAGAGATTTGTTTGAAAGAGACTAGGACGTTCTAAAAATATTTTTATGATACAATCGTTTGGTTGCTAGATACTAGAAAATGCTGTTAGTTTTCTGTAAGTAAAAGGTGTTGAGAATATAAGGAGATACGAATGGATTCTGTACAAGTGCTTATTAGTTGTATGTATCAAGATATAAATATTTTAAAGAAATCTAATCTATCTCACGATGTGGTTGTTATTAATCAATGTGATTGTTCTGATGAGAAACTGGCTAAGTTTAATAATAATATTATCTGGTTAGATTCTCCAGAAAGAGGGTTATCTCGAAGTAGAAATAGAGCGATAGCATTATCATCAGCGGATATTTGCATTATCTCTGATGATGATGAAGTGTTTATTGATGAAGTACAAAAAAAAATTGGCGCTATTTATAGGGAACATCAAGACGCAGATTTAATTATCTTCGACATTATGAATCATAGTAATAAGTTAAGAAAACACATTCACTATTTATCAATTATTGAACTTTTTCACGTTTCTTCTGTTCGCATAACCTTCAAGAGGGAACGTATACTTCACAAGGGGATAATATTTGATATCAATATGGGATCCGGAACTGGTAATGGTGGTGGGGAAGAAGTAGACTTCCTTTTACGTTGCTACAAAAAAGGATTAAGAATATTATATTATCCATTAGATATTGCGAATCTGAAAAAGAGTAAATCTAAGTGGTTTTTGGGATATAATGAAAAATTCTTTTACCAGAGGGGCACTTCAACAAGGCATATGCTAGGATTGCCTTTATCGGTTCTTTATGCTTTTTATTATGCATTTTCTCATAAACAACTGTATGAAAAGGATATTTCTATATGGAAAGCTTTAAACCAAATGCTTAATGGCATAATCGATAATAAAATTGAAAATAGACTTTGAAAGCAACATTTTTCTATAATTAAAACCGATTGAATATATACTTATATTCAATATTCAGATAAAAACTTAGATTGTCATTAATATTTATAAAAATAAAAAGTGATAATTAGATTTCTGATTTTAGAAAGGAAGGACGGGTGAGCGAAATTGCTGAATTTAACATTATCACAAGTTGCAATTATATTACTTATCGTAATTCCTTTATTGTCAGCATTATCAATGCAGTTAATGATTTCATATGCTTCAGTTAGTATATTTATAAGTACTGCATTAATAATGATAGGCTGGGTATCCTATGGAAAAATAACTCGGAAGTTTATGTTCTATATTCTGATATTTTCTTTGTACATGTTTATATCTTTGTATTATAGTCATGGTGGGATAGGGAGTATATTAACTTTTATATTGTCAATTTTATCATTAGAGCTATTAAAAAATGTTAATCTTCCATTATGGATAAAAGAATATTTCAAAGCTTTTGTTGCTGTGATGATAATTTTTCTTTTTATCGCATCCTTTCAATATAGTGGTGATAAAGGGTTCGATTATGAGGGATTAGTTAATCCAAATACTATTGCCTTATTTGCTAATTATTGCTTCTGTATTTATATTTGTTTATTACAGTTACGTACCAATAAAATTATTATTTTTATATTAAGTATAATAACTTTATTTACAATTATTAATTGTGAAGCACGAGGAGCATTCTTGGCATTTATTTCTTTTATATTAATGATATGTATACCAAACAAATTTTTAAAGCCAAAGTTGTTGATGTTTAGTTCAGTTATTATTGTGGCAATTGGAACTTTGATTCCATTTATTTATCTAAATTTGTATGAATATAATTTACAATTACAATTTGTAATGAATAAACCTTTGTTTACTGGTCGACAACTTATTTGGATTGAAGCACTTAATTTATTTGAAGGAAATGGTTGGAACTGGATCTTAGGAATTGGATCAAAAGTTAAAGTATGGGATTTTAGAACTAATTTACACAACTTATATGCAACCATAATTGTGGATTTTGGATTTGTTGGATATTTATTTTATTTTGGTTATATCTTCAACTTTATTGTGAAAATTTGCCCCTATATTGCACATAATGATAAAGCTAAAAGATATTTTTTTATGTATATTGCGCTATCATTAATCCAAGGGTTTACAGAGACAACAATTCTTAACTCTACGATGTTCATTCTTGCAAATTTAGGGCTAGCTGAGGCGTATCGATTGATAGATAAAAGTAAGTGAATACAAAATAGATTGTTTAATATATAGTTAAATTAAAACTTAACTATCTTGCAATACAACTACTGATATCAATGAGGAGGACTAGAGTGATTCCTAAAATTATCCATTACTGCTGGTTTGGTGGAAAAGAAAAACCAGATAGTGTAATACGGTGTGTAGAATCTTGGAAGAAGTATTGCCCGGATTATAAAATCAAAGAGTGGAACGAATCTAATTTTGATATTCATGTTAGTGATTATTGCATGGAAGCCTATGCAGCAAAACGGTGGGCTTTTGTAGCTGACTATGCCAGGCTTTTTTTTCTCTATAAATATGGTGGTATCTATATGGATACCGATGTGGAAGTAATACGACCCTTTGATCCACTAATGAATCACAATGGTTTTCTGTGCTTTGAAAATAATAACTACGTATCTATTGGAACATTTGGGGTTGCAGTAAAGTCCCCGCTAGTTCGGGATTTCCTTGAATCGTATAAAAATAGACATTTTAAAAGAGCAGATGGAACTTATGATACAACTACAAATTTAAAGATTATTACACAGGTGTTACTAGAACGGTACGGAATCCGACTTAATGGTAAAGAGCAAATACTCTTAGGAGATGTGCTGTTACTTCCTATGGAAGCTTTCATTGCAAAGTCTTATTTAACTGGTTGGATAATGAAGGATGAAAGAACCTATGCGATTCACCATTATTCAGCCACTTGGCGTGATAAGGAAAGCCGAAAGCGGGCTGAATTGCAGGCTAGTTATGTCAGAAAATATATGCGAATGTGTGAGAGACCATTGGCACTAATTGCTATGTATCGTACAGTGCTTGATTTATATGGAATAAAAGGTTTTGTTAGTAAAGCTTTTCATCATATTAAACACTAAAAATAAAGTATTTAAGGAAGATATATAATGAAAAGAAAGTATTTACACAATAGAATAAAGAACCCGATTAAAAAACTAGAATATCTAAACCGATTTCTAATAGAATGGAGCCATGACTTGTAAAGAGTATATTTTAGGCGATTGAAATCTAATGCTTAGTGATGTAACGCAAATATAAGCTAAATGATTAACGGAGGAATTGAATGTTAGTTACAATTTGTACAGCAACATATAATCGGGGATATATCCTTCATAATCTTTACAATAGTCTTAAAAAGCAAAGCATGAAAAATTTTGAATGGATACTTATTGATGATGGGTCAACTGATAATACAAAAAAACTTGCTGCAGACTGGGAAAATGATCCTGAACGAGAATTTAAATTTATATACATACATCAAGATAACCAAGGGAAAATGAATTCTGTTAATCGTGGATTAGATTTCGCTCATGGCGATTTGTTTTATGTCATTGATAGTGATGATTATATGCCGGATAATACAGTGGAACGTATTATTTATTGGGCTAAAACAATAGATAAAAATAAATATGCTGGGATTTGTGGACTCAGATGTCATATAAATGGTAATCTAATCGGGACTACTTTTTCGGGAAAATATATTGATATTTCGACTAAAGATAGATCTTTATATAAAATTACAGGTGATAAAGCCGAAGTATGGTATACTGAATTATTTCGGAAATATAAATTCCCGGTTGTTTCTGGTGAGAAATTTATTACTGAAGCCGTTTCCTATTTAGCAATGTGTGAAGAGGAACACAAGGTTATTCGTTTTATTAATGAGCCCTTTTGTTATTGCGAATATAGAGCTGATGGATATACAGCAAGTTCATGGAAACCTTTTGCAGATAATCCCCAAAGTACACTTTTATCAATGAAAATATATCTAAAGTATTACAGAAATTCCAGTTATATTAATAAGTTGCGTTTGAAAAATATTTATGTTTCTCCCATGTTAAAGTCAGGAAAAAGCTTAACTTGGATACGTAGAACAAGTAATATTTCTTATATTGATCTTCTAGCTATAATCATTGGAGCTCGTTTTAAAAGAATTTTAAAAATAATAATGCATAACTAATTTGTTTACAAAAAATACGCGCAATTTTAATATGTGTCACTAAATATTAAGTATATGAAAAATAATTATATTGCTAAAATTTAGCGTTTTAGGAGTAGAGTATGATGCGTGGAGAAAAAATATTAATACTTGATTCAACTGGGCTTGAATGGACGGATAGGCATTTGAAAAATAAAAACACTGATGTAACTGCTGTTTATAAGAAAGTGTTTTTTCCTTTGGGTGAATAATCCAGAGTAAGTATACTGCTGTTCCGGTAAATCGGAAACCACGAATCCGGTAAAAGGAAACCGAACTTTTTAAATTGAGAATGAAGGTGCTATTCTGGGTACACGGGAACTGCCATTTTTTAAATGACAACTCCCATTTACCTAGAAATAAAGAGAAACCTTAGTACTCATCTTTGAGTCCATAGACTTCGCCCATAGAAATTTCTTGCTTGGGATCCTACCACTTCCAGTTTTACACGATAGGCATCGTGGACAATACGATCCAGGATGGATTCTGCCAAAGGGCTATCTTCACCACCGAGTTGGTCAAACTATTCACTGTCATCATATTTTGAGCAGAAAATGGTCGATGCATGACGCCTACGCTTGTGAATAAGTTCTGCAATCTCACGGCGTTCCTGTTCATTTGGCGGAACTAGTAACCATTCATCAATGATGAGGAGTTTAAGGTTGGTGTACTTTTTCAATATCTTGCGGTAGTTATTTTCTTGGCGAGCTATAGCAATATCTGTAAGATAATCCGACAGAAGAATAAAGGCCGTCGAATAGTCATGACAGCATGCTTTATACCCCGATGCGCAGGCAAGATAGGTTTTCCCTTCGCCGGTTGCTCCTGTGATGAATATGTTGAGATTTCTTTCGATGTATTCGCAGGTTCCCAATTTCTCGATAAGTTTGCGGTTCAACCGCCTGCCACAGGTGTAATTGATTTCTTCCAGACGAGCACCGGACTGTTCCAGATTCACGGTCTTGATGAGACGTCTGCGGCGATTGACAATGCGGTTCTGATATTCAGCATCTACCAGTGCGGCAAACCGCTCCTCGAAGGAATGTGCTTTATATCGTGGATCTTTGCTTTGCAAGATATTATATGCTTCCGCCATCTTTGGAAAGCGCATAGCATGAAGCTTGTCGACAGTGCTCTGATCTAACATCATGATTTCCTCCTGAAATAAGCAGCACCTCTGGTGATGCCATGTGGCTTATGCTCTGGCTTAGTAGCTTAGGCAGCATCTTGACTGGCAGCCAGGATATTCTTTACTGTCTGGTAAGAAGGAGTCTTAGAGTAGCTCAGTGCCTTGGCACAAGTGGTTTCCAGGCCGGGAGAACTGTATTTTTCAGCAAGGTGCATAATACCTATGCAATTACGATAGCCCTGTTGTTCGACAGGATATGTCCGCAAGATCTCGTCGATAATGTTCAACGCATTAGGGCCGATGCTTTCAGCCCAGCTGTGGAAATGGACACCATCCCATTCGAGATATTTTCGATGTTTCTCTGGCATATGCATCTTGCAGGTACTGTATTGGCCTTTTGGGCCGTACAGGCGGAGATGTGAGGCAATCCGCTTGTGGTTATAGAAAATCTGGACTACACCTTGAGTAATCTGGATTTCTACTGTTTTGTGAATATATTCATAGGGAACCGAGTAATACATCCCTAAGACGGAGACATGATAGTTATACTGAACCCTGGCCGACTTCCAATCTGCCACCTCATATGGCGTGATGGGGAGCTGGGAAAGATGAGGAAGTTCTTCCTTATGGAAGATATCAGACCGACACTCATCCCGCTTTTGAAATGGACGATTATTATATTCTTCTAGCTTTTCAGCGATCGCTGCATTAAGATTTGTCAGTGAGAAAAACTGCTCATGACGCAAAGAGGCAATAAGCCAAGTTGATGCGTGACCAACGTTTCCCTCTGCTGATGGTTTATCTTTTGGATGGCGTAACTCTGGTTGGCAGGATAGCAGTGTCATAGTGTTCTGCAAGCTCATGATAAGCCGTATTAAGTTTTGGCGTATACCAATTCTGAGTATGGATGACTGCAGTCTTGCAGTTATCCGGAACCAGCAACTTCGTCACACCACCGAAGTAGTGGTACATATCAATATGCGCTTGCAGCCAAGAATGTTGATGCTCATCCGGATATGCTTTGGCAAACGTATACTGACTGAAAGAAAGCACGGCAATGAATACCAAAGCCTTGATTTTCTCACCTGTTTCACAATCCGTGTAGAATGCCGGATCACCAGCCCAGTCAACCTCAACTTTTTCACCAGGCTGATGATGAAGATGCATGGTTGCTTGACGGTGCTCTTCATCCAGCTGGATGTAATGACAGAACTGCGAATACTTGAGTCCCAGTTCGTTCTTGAGTCGACATTCTTCAAAGTACTCCGTCCAGAGTAGTTTCTTATTTACCCCGGCATGCTGTAGCTCCTGGTGGATTCGGTTAAAATCCGGCATATAGCGATTTGGCTGAGTAACTTTTGGTGGCTTGGAGAATACCTTGGCAAGTACGTCATTGGTTTGCTCATCTGGCAAAGGCCAGCTGATTCCCCGTTCTTTAGCCAGTCGCAAGATTCGGTTCACCGTTTTCTTGGATAAGCCAACACTGCTGGCAATTTTTTCCTGGCTGAGCTGCTTTGCAGCGAGTCGGAGGATGCTTCGATAATCCGGTCTAATTCTGGTCACTGAAAAAACCTCCTTCTAAGATATCTCTAGTACGAGTTTGTATTTAAAATATTATAGATCAAAGAGGTTTCTTTTCATCCGGAATATCGGTTTCTTTTGGAAAGAATATTCATAATGATAGATAAAAAGCAATGTCAAAGAGAGGAGCTTATTGTAATTTATGAATCAGCGCAAAGTAGGGATATTTCTCAGCTATCTGAATATCATTCTACACGCAGTTATTGGGTTCCTCTATGTCCCTATTCTGCTCCATTACATTGGTAAAAGTGAATACGGGCTGTATCAGCTTATGGGCTCCCTGATTGCCTATTTTGGGGTAATGGATTTTGGGCTGTCAGCAGCAGTGATCCGCTTTTATGCAAAATATCGAGCAGAGGGAAATACAACTGGGATGGAGAACATCCTGGCTATTTCCATGCGCTGTTATGGGATTGTTACGGCTCTGGCACTCTTAATCGGAGGAGTTTGCTATCAGTTCCTGAATCAGATCTTTGCCCGGAGTATGACACTGGGGGAGCTGGCAGAGGCCAAAGAAATCTTTTTACTGCTCTTGCTCAATATTGTGATTACCCTGTCGGCCATGGTGTTCCGGTCCGTTATCAATGCCCATGAAAAATTCCTGTTTCTGAAAGGAATGGAAACAGTACAACTGGTTTTTCAGCCGGTTCTCGTAGTACTGTTACTGCAGCGTCATCCTTCTGCATTTACAGTGGCAGCCGTCCAGACTGTCCTGAATCTTGGCCTCAGTATGGCCAGGTTATTCTACTGTAAAGCCGTTTTAAAAGTCAGAATCCGGTTCCATTCCTGGGACAAAGAACTTTTTCGGGAATTCAAGCGTCTTGCGTTAAGCGTTTTTGTTGTAACACTGATCGACCAAGTGTTTTGGAAAACCAACCAAATCATCCTGGGAATCGTAGATGGAACAGGAGCTGTTGCCGTCTACTCTCTGGCTTCCATCATATACATGAACTATATGTCCTTATCCGGAGCTATTTCTGGGGTCTACCTGCCCTATGTAACAGGCATGGTAGCCCGCAGAGAACCAGTCAGTGCCCTTTCCCGGCTGTTCTGTCAGATTGGCCGGTGGCAGTACTATCTCCTGGCCTTGGTGGCTACCGGGTTCATCATTTTCGGTCGTCAATTCATCCGCTTGTGGGCAGGAGAAGGCTTCCTGGATGCCTATTGGATTACGATTTTGATCATCTTACCCTTTACTATCGACCTGATCCAGAACGTAGGGCTCTCTATTTTACAAGCCATGAATCGGTACGATTCCAGAGCAAGAGTCTACTTCTGCACCGGCCTGCTGAACTTGTTCCTGGCAATCCCCCTGGCCATCCGCTTCGGAGGCATTGGCTGTGCCTTTGCTACAGGGCTTTCCATGTTTCTGGGCAATGGGGTTGTCATGAACTGGTTTTACAAAAAATACATAGGTCTGGATATCCCTGGCTTCTGGAGACAGATTGGTCGGATTACCATTCCCGTACTGCTTTGCTTGGGGCTGGGTGTTGCGTTTAATGAGTGGATTGTCGGAACTGGGAAGATGCTGTTTGTTGGAAAGGTACTGGGATATACGGTTTTGTATGGTGTGGTGATTTATAGGTTGGCTATGAATGAGGAAGAGAAGGAGAAGATTCGGGGGATTGTGGAGAAGGTAAGAAGATGATAGCAAAATGGCAGAAAGCTGAGGGCTTTCTGCCATTTTGTTATGAATAGAAACATAATTATGGAACTCTTTGCATTTATGAAAAAATATGATATTCTATAGAAAAAACGAACTGAAGTTCATATAATGGTTTGAAGATAAATTTGACGGATGCAAAATTTAAGTGCAATTTAGATATTATTAATATTTCACTTTAATAATTTGGGGGTAAAATTCATGACTATAGCATTACGTCAAGGGAAAGCAAAGAGTATTTTAGAAAGTTCAAGATCTTGTGTTTTGACAGCAGTTGAAACATATAATCGTCCTAATAATCTTTATAGAAGTGAAAACTATATTGTACTTATGGTTATTGGATGGACTAAATTGTTTCATGCATATTTCCAAGCAAAGATCGGAAGCAAGTACTTTTATAAAGATAAAAATGGAAGATATATGAAAATTGACGGAGAGAAAAGAGCATGGGATTTAAGAGAATGTGTAAAGCAGTTTAATAAAAAAGACCCAGAATTAAAATTAAGCGAAGCTATGATTAAAAATTTATATTTCTTTATCGAAATTAGAAATAAAATAGAACATTCTTTTTGGTGTGGCGCTGATTTGGATTTGTATGTGTTTGGGGAATGTCAGGCTCTTTTGTTTAACTATGAAAAACTTTTAGTTAATCTTTTTGGCGATTGTTACGCAATTGAAGGGTGTTTGGCTTTTGCGTTACAATTTTCACATAGCAGATCTGAGAATCAGAGCATATCACAAAAAATGTTATTATCCAAAGAAATACGAGATTTAAAGAATTATATAGATAAATATAAAATTGAATTAAATCAAGAAGTTTATGATAGCCAGGAATATAGTATTAAATTTTTATTAATTCCGAAGGTAAGTAACACGAATAGAAAAGATATGGCTGTAGAATTTGTAAATTGGAATACGATAGATGCGGTAGACAGAGAGAACTATCAAAAAATTACAGCAATTATAAAAGATAAAATTGTATATAAAAGTGCTTCAAATATAAATTTATTAAAGCCCTCAAATGTAATAGATGAAGTAAATCAAAAAACTGGGGCATCACTTAATATGGCAAATCACACTTGTTTATGGAAAGCTTTTGGTATTAGACCGGAAAGAAATTCTCAAGATAAGTTTGATACTATGGAAAAGTATTGTTTATATGATGAACCGCATGATGATTATTTGTACACAAATGAATGGGTTAATTTTATTGTGAATCTTATAGAGAAATATAAATTTAATAAAGATAATATAAAAGAACGCTGCGAGACCAAACTTGACTTGAAGGAATATGAATATAATGGAGGTTGCTAGATGGAGTGGAAAATAAATCCAAATGATACAAAACCAGGAATATATGTATCGGAAATTGAATTTAATGATGGAAGTAAAGTAGAAGATATTGGCACGGATGACATTATTGTTTTTGTGGGGGCCAATAATGTAGGAAAAAGTCAGACATTAAAAGATATTTATTATGGTCTAGGGGATGAACATGTTTCTATTTTAAAGAATCTGCATGCTCTGGTTAAAGGGTGTCCACAGGATGTTATTAATCTTGTTAAAGACAAGGGAACATGTTTTCAACAGACAAATAATAACATATTCTATATACTCGGTAAGGGAATTTCTATAACAAATATACCTTATTGTATGGAGGATGGCTGTAGGCAGCATGAGGTATTAAGGGATTTGTTCGTTTGTAATATCGATACAGAAAAGCGCCTTTCAGTTTGCCGACCAGCAGATTTGATTAATCGTGATGCTATTAGAGCACATCCAATTCATTATCTTGCTTTTGAACCCCCTATTAGAAAAAAATTCTCCGAATACTTTAAGAGGGCATTTCATAAATCTATCGAACCTAATGTGCTGTTTGGAAGCCAGATTCCTCTTATGGTGACAGATGGCAAGATTCATTTGGCTGCCGAGGATTATAATGATGAAACGGAAAGAGTAGAAGCGTACGGAGTTGAACTGAATAAATATCCCCAAGCTCATGAACAAGGTGATGGAATCAAAGGATTCATTGGTATTTTACTGTATCTGATTTTAGATTTTTATAGAGTTTATCTGATTGATGAACCGGAAGCTTTTCTTCATCCACCGCAAGCCAGAATCATGGGGCAGTTGATAGGAGAACTAAGTGCAGGGAAAAAACAGATTTTCATTTCCACACATAGTGAACAGATGATTCAAGGGCTTTTAGACACAGCATCTGACAGGGTTAAAATCGTAAGGATAACGAGAAATCAGAATATAAATCATGCATCAGTTTTAAATGCAGAAGATATAGAACGGGTATGGCGTGATCCAATCTTGAGATATTCCAATATTCTGGAAGGCCTCTTTTACAAAAATGTGGTTCTTTGTGAAAGTGATTCTGATTGTCGGTTCTATTCTATTATGAATGACTATTTACAAAAAGCACAGGGGAGATATGCTGATACATTCTTTACTTATTCCGGGGGCAAACAGAGGATACCTGTGATTTTAAATGCGTTATCATCTTTAGGCGTGGAGACGAAGGTTATTACAGATTTTGATGTGCTTAATAATAAAATTATGTTTGAAAAAATATGTAAGGCTTGTCATATTGATTGGGATTCGATTCAAAGGGATTACCAAGTCTTTTATGATGCCGTTAACAGAAAGTCTAAGTTAAGCATGAAACCGAAAAAAGAAATCCTTACTGAAATTGAAAAGATAACAAAAAAAGGGGAAGAAAACGATTACTACACGGAAAATGATGTACGGAAGATAAAAGAAATGTTAAAGGGGAAATCTTATTGGAATATATTAAAAGAGTCAGGTGAAAATGCGATTCCCGCGGGTGAGCCAATTCAAGCTTTCAATAAGATTAATCAAGTCGCTAAGGAACATAGTTTATTTATCGTACCGGTAGGTGAATTGGAATGCTTTGTTAAAGAAATCAGTTCGCATGGGCCGAATTGGGTAAATGATGTTTTGGAGAAGTATAGCAACTTGAATGATTCTGTTTACGATAAGGTAAAGGCGTTCATAGGTCTGTTGAATTTATAATTAGAGAGGGAAAATGCTATGTTGTTAGAGTCGGGTTAAAAACGCCAATATCAGTCGGATTAAAATCGCCAATCCTGCTCGGATAAAAAAGCCATGGCTCATTTTTCTTGACATGATTTTCAGCATGTCAAGAAGGATAATTATGGTATAATGACGGTAAATCACATAACTCTTAATTGAATGTTGAACGGCTTGAACAGTAGATAAGGATGATTCTCATGAGTACATTAACCAATGAAGCAGCAGAAAAATTATTAATGCTTCCGAAAAAAATTATTGTCGATGATGAACCACAGAATCGGTATATGCTCAAAAGTGGCAATCGTCTTTCAGAAAGATTTATTCTTCGTTCTATAGATGGAAATCATTTGTTTTTATTGGAGATTTCCCAAGGGAAGAGACGTTTAAAAATAACACTTCATTTTCAGGAGAATACACAATTTGTAGGCCTTTTACGGGTAGATTATCAGGGAACGCATCAAAACCCTGTTGAATGCAATGAATTTGTTCCGGATTTTGCAAAGCCATATGCAAAACAGGACATTAAAGAAAATCATATCCATTTTCATGTTCAGGGATATAAAACATTGGCGTGGGCAATTCCGTTACGCATCAGTGATTTTCCCATAAAAGAAATCACGGATATGGATTCCTTTATTGGCGCGTTAGAAGCATTTCAGCGGACAATCCATTTGGATACCAAATTTCTTTATGAGGGGAGGCTGTTTCTATGAACTGGATTGATGAAGCTCTTCAAAATTATTTTGAGTTTTTAAAGGAACATATGAAAGCTACCCCGGTGGATGATCAATGGTATTCCATCAGTACACCTTTTTTGAATATGTTCAATGATTACATTGAAATCTATTGCTGCAATAAAGACGGAAAGATTTATTTGTCCGATGATGGAGAAACCTTGCGGAATTTAAACCTAGCAGGGGTCAATTTATCCCGCTCTGAAACCAAACAAAAGCTCATGAATCAAATCATGATCAATTATGGAATCAGGGAAAAGAATCAGGAGCTGATTCTGGAAACAGATATGAAAAATTTTGCGCAGGCAAAACATAATTTTTTGAATGCAATCTTGGAAATCTCAGATTTTTATGTGCTGTCCAAGCCCAATACGATTTCCATGTTCAAAGAAGATGTACAAAATTATTTGGAAGAGCAGGAAATCATCTATACGCCTGGTTTCATTGCAAAAGGAAGTACAGGATTGGAATTTACATTTTCTTTCCAGATTGCAGGAAGAAAGCGGGAAATCCTCATCAATACATTTAATGTAATCAATAAGAGCAACTTAACTTCTTTCTTGTTTGACTGGGGTGACATCAAAGAGGGACGGGAGAAGGTTTCTCAAAAAAGTGTCAGCGGGCTGGCAATCATCAACGACCAGAAAAAGGAGATTGATGCAAAGTATCTGGATGCCATTCGCAATAAAGGAGCCGATTATATTTTGTACTCAGAGAGAAATAAGAAAGAGAATATAGAAAAGCTGAATGCAAATGCTGCATAAAGCAATGTGAAACTCAATGAAAAGTAAGCCTCTGTAATCATGGATCATTGATTTATGTTCGGGTCAGATAATAAAATCCAGTGCAGAGTACAGTGTGAAGGGAAGGCGGGTTCTGGAAAGAAGTCAGACACGGCCCTGGCGGGGATTGAGAGGTCAGACGTCAGCTTTGTTCGGCTTAGCAGCAGGTCCGATTTGTTTATTGCCAACTAGCTGACGTCTGACTTCTGATAGGCCCGAAAGGGCCGGGCTGACTTCTTGAATCTGACATCTGAATCCGGTCTGACTTCTCATAAAGGGCCAATCTGATGCCTTGCAGTCTTATTATTTTAGCCAGGGTTCAATGGTGATACCGTTCACATTGAGTAATCTTCAAGAGAGGATAAAGTGAATGGATAAGAAAGGAATGGATCAATGAAAATCGCAGTCACCGGCGGCGCCGGCTTCATCGGCTCCAACTTTATCTTCCATATGCTGAAGGCGCATCCGGAGGACCGGGTCATTTGCCTGGACAAGCTTACATATGCAGGAAATCTGTCTACTCTGGCTAGTGTCATGGACAATCCAAACTTCCGCTTTGTGAAACTGGATATTTGTGACCGGGAAGGGGTATATAAGCTTTTTGAAGAAGAACACCCTGATATGGTGGTGAATTTTGCTGCGGAGAGCCATGTGGATCGGTCCATTGAGAATCCGGAAATCTTTCTGCAGACCAATATCATCGGGACTTCTGTGCTGATGGACGCATGCCGGAAGTATGGAATCCAGCGGTATCACCAGGTTTCTACCGACGAAGTGTACGGGGACCTGCCTTTGGACCGGCCGGATCTGTTCTTTACGGAAACCACGCCCATCCATACTTCCAGCCCTTACAGCAGCTCCAAAGCCGGGGCGGATTTGTTGGTGCTGGCTTATCATCGGACCTATGGGCTGCCGGTGACCATTTCCCGGTGCAGCAACAACTACGGGCCATACCATTTTCCAGAAAAGCTGATTCCCCTGATGATCATCAACGCCCTCCACGATAAACCCCTGCCGGTCTATGGGGACGGTCTGAACGTCCGGGACTGGCTCTATGTGGAAGACCACTGCCGGGCCATTGATCTGATCCTTCAAAAAGGTAAAGTGGGGGAAATCTATAACGTAGGCGGCCACAATGAAATGCGGAATATCGATATTGTGAAGCTGATCTGCAAAGAACTGGGCAAACCGGAAAGCCTGATTACCCACGTGTCCGATCGGAAAGGCCACGACAGAAGATACGCCATCGACCCCACTAAGATCCACAACGAACTGGGCTGGCTCCCGGAAACCAAATTCGCCGACGGCATCAAAAAGACCATCAAATGGTACCTGGAAAATCAGCCATGGTGGGAAAATATCGTGAATGGCGAATATCAGGGGTATTATGAGAGGATGTATGGGAGAAGGTAATCGTTCATCGTTTTAGTTACTACTGAGATGATTGGTACGATTTCTTGTCGATAGTTACGATCGTATAATAAAGTGGATTGGTTGGCAGCCCCTCACATAAGTGGGTAAGTGACCAGGTGCATTATAACGTTTTTTAGAACTTTCTAACAAGAAAGGAGCTCTAAGTCTCCCAAATCACTTAATCACCTAATTACTAAAGCGGGCCTCGAAACATTAAAAAGAAATCAGAACACGGCCCTAACAGGCCTTGAGACGTCAGATGTCAGCTTTGTTCGGCTTAGCAGCAGGTCCAATCTGCTCATCGCCAACAAGCTGACGTCTGACATCTGATAGGCCCGAAGGGCCGGTCTGACTTCTTTTATCTTTTTACAGGAGTCCGTGCATCTTTCCCAGTTCCTGGATCTGGTCCAGGGAATAGTGGGTGATCCGGGAAATGGTTTCCACGGGAATCTTTTCTTTCAGCATGGCGACAATGTTAGATTCCCTCTCTTCCTGGCGTCCTTCCCGGCGTCCTTTCTGGCGTCCTTCCTGGAGACCTTTCTGAAGACCTTTCTGAAGACCTTCTTCTTCAGCTTCTC
>ERZ791922.74-NODE-74-length-93596-cov-3.476369_pt1 | contig 93596 bp, 77 predicted proteins | sample MGYA00510134_ERZ791922 | MGnify/ENA primary metagenome ERZ791922 (study PRJEB30046, sample SAMN00792101) | human gut metagenome | study: EMG produced TPA metagenomics assembly of the A metagenome-wide association study of gut microbiota in type 2... | reverse complement strand
GATAACTGATAGAGTTCCAGCGTAGCTCATTTTTTAGATTTCGAATTGTTGTATCTTTATCAATATATACAGCTTCAATTCCCATTGCAGCAGCCCAGTCACCCATTTGCTCTGAAGTTAAATCATAAGAAAATGCAGTATGATGTGCACCACCAGCAAGAATCCAGCTTTCAGCACCAGTTGATAAATTAGGTTCTGGGGTCCAAAATGCTGTTGCTACAGGAAGTTTTGGCATCGGAATATCTTGCTTATGGCACTCAACATCATTGATGATTAAGCGGAAACGATTCCCCAAATCAACCAAGGAAGTAGCAACACCATGACCTGGCTTAGAGGTGAATACCAACCTAGCTGGATCGGTACGATTCCCCATGGTCAAAGGGCAAACTCGTATGGATGGTTTGTTGTCTGCTATCGTAGGGCAAACTTCCAACATATGTGCTTGTAAAATTCCTTCTTTTCCAGGCACTAGATTATAGGTATAATCCTCCATAAACGAGGTTCCTTTTGCATCTTTTGTACCAGCTGCCATAATCTTCATTAAACGAACCATTGCTGCGGTTTTCCAGTCTCCCTCCGCCCCAAAACCATAGCCCTTTTCCATCAGACGTTGGATAGCCAACCCTGGGAGCTGTTCTAAACCAGCTAACATCTCAAAGTTCGTTACAATTGCGTGATAATTCTTATCTTTTAAGAATTTTTCGAATCCTAACTCAATCTTTGCTTGTGCAGCCACATGCTTACGGAAATTAAGCTCGTCTCTACCATCTAAGATAATATCATATTTGCTGTAGTATTCTTCTACTAAGGTATCGATCTCTGCTTCTTTAATTTCCTGTACATATTCTGCGATGTCTGTAATGTTATAGGCATCAATTTCCCATCCAAATTTAATATGAGCTTCTACTTTATCGCCTTCGGTTACCGCTACATTTCTCATGTTATCTCCGACGCGAACTACACGAATATGACTGCTTTCCATAATACCAATTGCTGTTCTCATCCAGCTTGCAATACGTTTTAAAACTTCCCTGTCTTCCCAAAAGCCTACGATAACTTTACGTTCTATTCCCATTCGGCTCACAATATGACCAAATTCACGGTCTCCATGTGCGGATTGATTTGTATTCATAAAGTCCATATCAATCGTATCATATGGAATTTCCTGATTAAACTGAGTATGTAAATGCATCAATGGCTTGCGATATTCTTGTAGTCCTAGAATCCATGACTTTGCTGGTGAAAATGTATGCATCCAGGTTATCACACCAGCACACTCTTCATCCTGATTTGCTTCATTGAATGTACGACGAATCGAAGCATTATCAATCAAGGTTGGCTTCCATACAATTTCAAATGGTAATACCCCAGATTGATTCATCCCTTCCACCATTTTTCTTGAGTGTTCTGCAACCACACGAAGACATTCGTCTCCATATAAATCCTGCGAACCAGTTGCGAACCAAAACTTGTAATTCTTGTTTGTACTCATCACTATACCTCCTATATTTGATTAAATCTTGACCTAGTGGACTCCCTGACAATAAGTTCCGGTTCAATTAGTCTTGTTATCATACTCTCCTCATCCGAAATTCCACGCATCTTCTCTAGTAGTAATTCTGCTGCCATCTCCCCGAGCTTTTCCTGAGGATGAGCTATTGTGGTTAGTCGTACTCTGCTATCTTGCGCGATTAATGAATTATCATAGCCGACTACTGATATATCTTTTGGTACCTCTAACCCTTTTGATCTTAAGGTTCTTATCACTTCAAGTGCAATTTGATCATTGTAACAGACAATACCATCCATAAGGATATGACGATCTACCATCATCGCAATCGTATTGGTTGGTTTACTGATACGATCCTCCGTATGAAACCAAATCACCATATCAGGATCATAAAGAATGCCTGCTTCTTGAAGAGCCTTTACATATCCCTTATGCCGTTCCTTCCCCTGACTATCATCCACTTTAAATACACCAGCAATATGTCGATGTCCAAGTTCAATTAGATGTTTGGTTAGCATATAGCCACCCTTACAATCATCCATTAAAATATGTGGTTTATCCTCCATCTGTGTAAAACACCCTTGAATAAAGACATAAGGAATTTTATATTGATCAAGTTCCTCATATAACTTAGCATGTTTACAATACATCTGGCTCTTACTTGGTTCTATGATAAGCCCCTCAATATCTTTGGTTAGAATATCCTCTAAACACTTTGCCTCATTGTTACGGCTGTTACCTGTGGTTTTTAAGATAATACTGTATCCATTTGCCGTCAGAATTCGATCTATCCCTTGAATTAGTCTTGGGAAGATATAATCGGATAGATAGGTCGTAATTACTGCAACATTTTTGGTACCAGCTCTTGTCTGCAATCGTTTGGAACAAAATGTTCCTCTACCATGCTCTGCTACTACAAACCCTTCGCTCTGAAGAATAGAGAGTGCCTGTCTGACCGTATGTCTACTAATCTTATACTGTGCTGATAGTTCATTCTCCGAAGGTAACTTCTCACCTTCTTTAATTCTTCCTGATACAATGTCTTCTCTCAGCTCTTCCATTAACGCATAATATTTCGTTTTACCTTTATCGATCTTCATTTCAACTCCATTCCTACGCTTGCATTAGTGTAACGGTATTTTCCTTCCTAATTACATCCTTATATTCATTATATTGCTTGTATGTTTTAAGATACAAGTTGTTTTTTTAAAAAAGAACAACACTGCTTGGTACGGTCTCAAAAGTGTTGTTCTTCCCTAATATTATTATATCTTTTACTTGTAATATACTGTTGTAATTTTCTGTTGTAATATAATGTTATAATATATTGTTGTAATACATTGTTGTGGAATTTATTGTTGTAATTTATTGTTGGATTTTATTGTTGTAACCTACAGTTGAATTCTTACAGTTAAATTCTTACTGAGCATAATAAGAATCTCCTACAACAACTCCACTGCTTTTCGCTCAATTTCAAGACCTTTGATATATCGTTTGATGAACTGCTCAAATCCTTCTACATCATTTGGATCTGGCTGCATCTTGCTACCAGTCTTTCCCTCGAACACATGCTTAGAAAGATAATCATCTAATGTCTGACCTTCTGCTTTTCGAATCATATAAGAAGCTAAGATTGCAATTCCCCATGCTCCACCTTCCCCAGCGGTCTCCATAACAGATACAGGTACATTAATTGCACCAGCCATAATCTTTTGTCCAACATCTTTCGTCTTAAATAAACCACCATGACCATAAATCTCATCCAACTGTACCTGTTCTTGCTTAACCAGGATATCAAGACCTATCTTCAAAGCACCAAGTGCAGTAAACAGATGGACTCTCATAAAATTAGCAAGGTTAAACTTACTTTCTGGTGTTCTAACAAACAATGGGCGTCCCTCTTCAAAATGCGTAATGTGTTCTCCTGAAAAATAATTGTATGCCAGTAATCCACCACACTCTGCATCTCCCTCTAAGGCCTTATGATATAGAGTTGAGAATATCTTTGACATATCAGCTTCCATGCCCATTGCCAAAGCAAATTCTTTGAAGATTGAAACCCAGGCATTCAAATCAGAGGTACAGTTATTGCAGTGTACCATTGCTACAAGGTCTCCACTTGGGGTGGTCACAAGGTCAATTTCTTCGTATACTTTGGAAAGCTCTTTTTCTAATACAGCCATTGCAAACACAGACGTACCTGCAGAAACATTACCTGTTCTCTTTGCAACGCTGTTGGTTGCCACCATACCCGTTCCGGCATCCCCTTCTGGAGGACAAAGCGGAATTCCTGCTTTTAATTTGCCTGAGACATCAAGAAGTTTTGCTCCATCTTCCGTTAATACTCCTGCTGACTCACCTGCAACTAATACTTTTGGAAGAATATCTTCTAACTTCCAAGGATATTGATAAGATGAAATTAGTTCATCAAATTGACCTATCATTCCTTTATTAAATTCTCTGGTCTGTATATCAATTGGAAACATTCCAGAAGCTTCTCCGACCCCTAATACCTTCTCCCCTGTAAGCTTCCAGTGAATATATCCTGCTAATGTTGTCTGGAATCTAATATCTTTTACATGAGATTCTCCATTTAAAATAGCCTGATATAGGTGGGCAATACTCCAGCGTTGTGATATTTGATATTGAAATACTTTCGTCAACTGTTCAGATGCTGGTCCTGTAATTGTATTTCTCCAGGTCCGAAATGGTACAAGTAATTCTCCAGATTCATCAAAAGCCATATAGCCATGCATCATACCACTAAATCCAATAGCACCGATTGTTGTCAGCTCAACGCCATACTTCGCCATCACATCGTTTGTCATCTGTTCATAACTATCCTGAACGCCTCTCCAGATATCCTCCAGATGATAGGTCCATACATTATCAACATATTGATTTTCCCAGTCATGGCTTCCTGATGCAATTGGCTCATTTTCTTCATTCACTAAAACAGCTTTTATTCTTGTGGAACCAAGCTCTATTCCAAGTGTTGTTTTTCCTGTAAGAATCGCATCTTTCATTTCTTTACCCATACCATTCCTCCTAATTATGTATCATAATACTGTAATGTTTTCTATTATTTGAAATACATTCAATGCTTTCATAAATAGATTATTCTTGCAAAGGTGACTTCACACTGTAAAAGGAACACCTTCTATCGGAATTTATAGGCAATTTCTTATAGAACAATTATCTTACATAACATCATGTTCCGATAATTCATTTCCAATGCAAAAGGAGAACCTTTTATTAAAGCCATATTATCATTATACTGAATAGAAGTAAAGGATACAACTTGACTTTTTTAAGGTTCTCTCTTGTACGTACTTCTTGTTTTTATTTACATGAAAACGCTTATTTCTATCATATCTATTCACATATCTGATACTACCAGAAAAAGTTGAGTAGCAAATCTATGTTGCACCCCTATCCTTTTTGATTATCCTCTGTTTTTTTTGTTAGTAAAATACCTGCCGCAATCGCTGTAAATGGAGCAACTAAAACAAGTCCAAAGCTACCTACCATCGTGTCTAAAATTTCTGAGGACACATATTTATAATTCAAAATATTATAAATCGGAGTGCCTTGTGCCATAAATACCATTAACAATGCAATATAGCCACCAGAATAAGCAAGAAGTAATGTTGTTGTCATGGTACCCATTGCAGCCCTGCCGACGTTCATACCAGACTTTATGGCTTCTCTTTTAGTAATATCCGGACATTTTTGTACCACCTCATTCACAGCACTTGTAATATCTACCGCCAAATCCATAATAGCTCCAGAGGAACCAATAAAAATGCTTGCCATAAAAATCTTAGTCAGACTAAGATGCTGATAGCCTGCATATAGTAGACTTTCGGAATTTGTCATAATCGCCCCATGAATTTTAAATTGATCTGTAAAGATGATACCTAAAATACAAGTAACTAAAATTCCCATAATAGCTCCAAGAGTCGCTGCTACAAACTTCTTATGAAATCCATACACTAAAGATATAATTAACGCCGTCAGAAAAATGGTTAGAAGTAATCCTGCAAAAATTGGGTTAATCCCTTTTAGATAAAGCGGAACTAATACCTTCCAAATTGATAAAATGGTAATCAGAAAGGATAGCACTGCCCTCACTCCGGTATCTTTTGCAAATAATACTAAGAAGAGAACAAAGGCTACCGCCAATATTATCTCTTTATTCATTCGATAATGGTCAATCATGTTAACAAACAGTACCTCATCGCCATCATAGTCAATTACGACAAGGGCTTTATCCCCAGGTTCAAATATTTTGTCATTCTCAAGGGAACCATTCAATGTATTAATCCCTTCTACTATAGTCCCCTCAAACTTACCACCCAAAAGCTTTATTTCACACAACTGCTCTCCGGATCGAATTAATCCTGTATCAATAATTCGGTCATTATTGACACTAATGACCTTCGCGGTACAACGATCCGTTCCTTGATAGATAATTGCTCCTTCATACCCTGTTGGTATGAGAAATAGCACGATACATATCACAACGCTGACAAATACCGGAGCATAATAATTTTTCTTTTCCCTAGTCCAAGTCTTCATTGCACTTCTCCTCTAATTTTATACCACACTTGCTATTGATTAGATAAGGTAAGCAAACCCTTTTCGTCGTAGGTTTACAGACATCTTTTCTATAGGTTAAGGTATCAATCCCTATAATAAGATCCAATGTTGCTAGAAAAGGGATGCCAAAAGCATAGCCTTTCGCATCCCTCCTGTTTTCTATTTGCTTTTATTATCGCTATTTCACTTTTAATAAAGCGGCTAAATTATCATAGATTACTGTATTATCATAGTAACCCTCAAACATCTGGGAACCTTGCCCTTGTGCAAGTACAGCAACTGGAAGTCCAGTATGAGAATAAGAACTAAAGTTAACACCAGACTTATTGTTAAGAATATGAGTAATTGTTACAGTTAATGGCTCATAAGTACCATACATGATGTACTCACTTTGAGTATTCTCCTTAGCTGTATAACCCATTGTCTTATTATAAGCTTCTTTTATTAAGTTAAGTTCATACTCCGTTAGCACTAACTTTGGATTATTCTTTGCTGCTAGGTCAGAGGATGTCATCAAACCAAACAGTTTTTTAATATCTTTTAACACATTATTGAAGGTAGTATTATTTCTCTTATACTTTGCAACATATTCGCTGTCAAACTTTGCATAGGATATCTTCTGGTTTTCTAGATTTGTTAGGAATGTATCATAATTGGTTCCTGCATAGCCAATAGTTAATCCGCCAGTCTCATGATCTCCAGTTACAATAATTAGCGTTTCCTCTTTATGCTGATTATAAAAATCGATTGCCTTTTGTACCGCATCTGCTAAGGCTAACGTATCACTGATGGTAGAACCTGCATCATTAGCATGACATGCCCAGTCAATCTTACCGCCTTCTACCATCATGAAGAAGCCTTTCTCATTATCCAGCACTTCAATTCCTTTTTGTACATAATCTGCCAATGACCATTCATTCTCCGTACGATCGAAATCATAAGATAAAGAGTCCGCATCAGCAAGGTTTTCACCGATAACGATTGCTTTTCCTGATTTGTCAGTTAATTTTTCTGCTTCTGCCTGTGTCTTTACCACCTTGTAACCAGCTTTTTGAGCCACCTTATAGATGTCTTCCTGATCACCATTCTTTCCTGTTGGTTGTAATAATGCACCACCAGCAAAATAATCAAATCCACTTTCCACCATTTGAAGTCCGATATCGTAATACTGACTTCTGCTTGCTACTTTTGCATAATAAGCTGCTGGTGTAGCATGATTTAAATTAACGGAAGTGATAATTCCTACTTTATAACCAAGCTGTTTTTTTACTTTCTCAGTTATTGTCTCAAATTCTATTTTCTTAGTCTCATCCATGTTGATTGTTCCACTGTAGGTTTTATTTCCAGTCGATAATGAAGTGGCTGTAGATGCGGAATCTGGACAAAACGAGGTAGAATCGTATGTAACAGCAGAGCCTGCCACATCAAAATTCATAAAGTTTAGATATTCATTTCCTAATAGTATGTTACTTTTTTGGTCTTGTTTTAAGGCCCCTAAATAGCTGGATGCAATTTGAATCTGTGGATAACTCATTCCATCACCAATGAACATAAACACATACTTTGGTGTTTTCACTCCGTTCGGTACTACAACATTTGTTTCTTTTGCAGAAACCGCTTCTGCAGGTAACTTGGATGCTCCTACATAGGCACCTGATAGAAGTAAAGTAGACGCAAGAACTGCTGCTCCGAGCTTTTTTAAAAATCTTTTCATATTGACCTCCCTAGTATTATAGATTATCTAATTACATCTTTATCCTAATACGGGTTTGTCAAAAGTTTAGATACTTAACAGTAAAACTTACGTAAAAAATTAGTGCTACTAGCTCTACCTCTTTGCCACTCTGAGGTATTTTAAAAGAATCTAAACTCCTGCTACAAAAAAGGAAGTCCCCCCGCTGTAAGCGGAGGGCTTCCTTGTTATGGTTAATAACCGTTTCTACTTTTCTTCCGTTTTTTCTACTGTAACGGTATTCTCTGCTGCAACAGCCTCATCCAAATTATCTAAATCTTTTCCTAAGAAAGTTGGTAATTCCATTCCTGCCATCTTAAACATCTCGTTCATTGGTGGAATTGATTTTAACATTCCGGATAGAAAATTCGCTGTAGTAGGGCTTCCGTCTTTACCCCCCATACCGTCCCAAACAGTAACCTTATCAATCTTAAGATTCTTGATTGCTTCCACTTGTATCTTCACAATTTCTTCTAACTTATCTGCAATTAAAAGTTTTACTGCATCATTTGTGTCACCGCCAGCAGATTTTACAATTTCTGCAAAACCAGCAGCCTGTTTTGTTAAGATTTCCTGAACACCCTTTGCTTCTGCTGCCATCTTAGCATAGATAGCATCTGCCTCACCTTGTGCTCTACGTCTAATCTGTTCAGCTTCTGCCTCTGCCTGTAATTCCTTCTGTCTCTTTGCGATTTCTGTCTTAACAATGACATCAGCCTCTAACGCTGCCTGCTCACGAGCAAAACGAGTCTTTTCTGCCTCTTCTTCTGCTGCATACGCTTCCTGTAACGCTTTTGCCGCTTGAATCTTTTCTGCCGCTGTGGAACGACGTAAGGCTTCCGCTCTCTTTTCATTTAAGGTAGCTTCCGATTCTGCAACAGAAGCCCTTGCCTCATTTTCTCCCTTGATAGCCTCGGAATCAGCCAGCGAAACATGTACACGCTGATCTCTCTTTGCATTTGCTTCACCGATTGCACCCAAACGATCTGCTTCCGCTACCGAAATCTTAGCGTCATTAATTGCTTTCGCTGCTGCTTCTTTTCCTAAAGCAGATATGTAGCCAGACTCATCTGTAATATCTGTTACGTTTACGTTAATCAGACGAAGACCTATTTTCTTTAATTCGCTTTCTACGTTATTCGATACCGCAGCCAGGAATTTATCACGGTCTGTGTTAATTTCTTCGATATCCATGGTTGCAATGACAAGACGTAACTGACCAAAGATAATGTCCTTTGCTAATTCCTGAATCTCTACAAGCTTTAGTCCTAATAAACGTTCAGCCGCATTTTGCATAACACCAGGTTCCGTTGAAATACCAACCGTAAAACGAGATGGAACATCAATACGAATATTTTGTTTTGATAATGCATTCTTTAGATCAACCTGTATGGACATTGGAGTTAAATCAAGATATTCATAGGACTGAATAACCGGCATGATAAATGCTGCACCACCATGAATACACTTTGCACTACGATAGGTGCCGTCCTTATTCGAACCAACCTTACCATAAACAACTAAGATCTTGTCGGAAGGACATTTGCGGTATCTTGATAATATAACCACCACTGAGGTAAACAAGAATACTGCTATCACTGTGAGTAAAATTACGAATGGATCCATTTTGAAATTCCTCCTTTTTTCTCTATTGTTTCATCACTTTCATGACTAACAACCAATACTGTCTGCTCATCGATGGCTTCGATGACACGAATATATTCCCCGGTCTTTAGTTCTCTATCTTCCGAGGTAATTGCAGAAAGTTCACAAAGTCTTTCCTGTACTGTTACCATAACTTTGCCTGTACCTCCACGATTCGCAGGAATTGGAATATAGACTTCACCAGTTTTTCCTACTGCATTTTCAAGGGATAACGTACCGTTATTCTGTAGTTTAAATGCAAATTTAAATAGATATGCAATTCCAAATAAAGCTGCACTTCCTGCAAGTAATGATAAAATGATTGCTAAGGCTTCAGAACCATTCGCATTATCAACTGCGATTCCAGTCCACCCGCCTACTGCAAAAAAAGCCACAATTCCTCGAATGGTAAATAACGACAATCCGTCGGAACCGTCTAGGGCACCGGAACTAATATCATCTACATCATCAGCGATTTCTACATCGTCGCCATCCCCTATTCCAAAGAATAACAAAATGGTCTGTAATACCATTACTACAGTCGCTGGTATCGCAACTGTAGCAAATACCTGACTCATCTGACTTAAACTATCCCACCATTCTTTCATAGTAACCTCAATTCTAGCGCTTTTTCGCTTATTGTTATCATAATTAAAAAACTATCATGATCCCCTTATTCTTTCATAATATCAGCAAAAATCAAATCCGCTTCACGCTTTACAATCGCTGAAGCATAGTACACTAGGATAATCTTTAGAACATTGACTAATCTTTTTTTTGCACCTTCATACGGCTCAACATATGTACTTAGTTTTTTAAATATTTCTTTTTCTAATTCTTTTGGTGTAAGAATAATATCATAATCAATGTTATCTAACATATCACAAACACAATGGTATAATTCTGCTTCTGATATCAGTAGCGTTTCCTCACTATCTCCAAACTCTTTCTTTTTCAAATAATTGAATAACTTAGCAATATGATCGAGTTTCATCACATCCCGTAACATATGGATAAGTAGGATACTTGCTAATTGGTTCTCCGAATAACGCTTATCGATCGGATTTTTTACCCAGCCTCGGTTAATCCAGTTTTGAATCGTTGTGGTATCCAGACCAGTAATCTCTCTAACCTGAGCTAACATCAAGCCTTTTGTAACACGAAATACACCAAAAAACTCTCTTGAAGTTAGATTATGTCGGTCAATTACTGTCCCTGGAAAACTAATTCCCATTTCTTCACCTCCAGTTTACACGACCTTACATATAATGTCTATCTTTTCCTTTCCTGTAATTAAATTTTACCAGCCATTCATATGAATGTCAATCACTGTCATGCTAATTTAATCGAAGCTTAATCTGGTATTAAATCATTTTCGAGTAAACTTTAAATACTTTTTAATCTTAAAATAGCTGGAGCTCTCTCTGTATATTTAATCTATGGGAATCTTATTAACATCGGAGCAAAATTCCGAGAGCATCCTCTATGTATACACTTACTAGCTAACTTTAATTTTGTGAATTTTATTATATTTTTTGTTATAATAAAAATAACAAATCTATTTTTATGTTGTCTATATTAGTGAAGGCATAAATGTATATCGATCACAAATCATGAAAGGAGGTAATCCAATGAAAGACAGTGAGATTATAGACCTGTATTATCAAAGAAGTGAAGAAGCAATCACAAAGTCAGCTGATAAATATGGCTCCTATTGCTTTTCCATCGCTCATAATATTCTATTAAATCATGAGGATTCAGAAGAATGTGTGAATGATACTTGGCTAAAGGCATGGAATGCTATTCCTCCATTATACCCGACTCATTTTTCTTCTTTTTTAGCAAAGATTACACGGAATTTATCTTTTAACAAATATAAAGCAAGAAAAACAATGAAACGCGGGAATGGGGAAACTCCTCTTGCACTCGATGAATTGTTAGAATGCGTTCCTTCCGGAAATAGCCCAGAAAAAATTGTGGAAGATACTGAACTGATTCAATCCATTAATTTATTTTTAGGTAGCTTACCGAAACGAGAACGAAGCATTTTTATACGAAGGTACTGGGCAGTAGAATCAATGACTACAATTGCTACCCGCTTTCATATGAAAGAAAATAACGTCAGAGCTAGTCTATTTCGTAGCCGTAATAAATTAAAAGAATATTTAGAAAAGGAGGGAATTTCACTATGAAAAATGAACGCTTATTTACTGCAATTGGTGGTATCGAGGAAGCTTATATTGAACAAAGCGAACGTCCTATTAACCAAAAAAACTTCATTGTAAAATATGGTTCTATAGCAGCTTGCTTTGGAATCGTTGCCCTATGCAGTTTTCTTCTACTTCGCTCACCAAATGATAAAACTTGGCCGATCAAAGAAATATCAAAAACGAACTCATCCACGGAGATAGGTAAAGTACCAACTTGGGATGAATTAACCATCAGTGAAAAATATCCGGAGTTACCTTTCAACAATGCAATTTATAGTACAACCGTAAATTCCATTGAGAAAGATAACATTGGTGACCTTCTAACGGAAGTCACTCTAACAGGCATAGAGCAGCAAACTGGAACACAACATCAAATCAATGCTTCTGTTTTTGCTATCAATGGTATCTCTACGGATACTGCAGTCGCTATTTCGTTTGAGGGAAATAACGAGTGGTATACCTACATTAATCCATATTATCAACCCGATACGCTTTCACAGTTTTTAGAGGATCTAAATCTTAAGCATATCATTTCCTTTGGTTCTGCTTGGTATCAAGCCCCAAAAAACAATGGGGAGTATGCCTTAATAGAATTTGTAAACCTAGAGGATATAACGGTCTGGGAAATGTTACTTTCTGATACCACACTACCTGCGATAAAAGATTTCGATTCGCATAATTTTGCGTCGCTTATGAGTATCAGTGTAGATATCCCTCTGCTTGGTTATCACAATATTAGTTTAAGTGTTACAGAGGATGGATACCTTACGACTAATATTTTAGATACTGGTAAAGCTTTTTTCCTTGGCACGGAAAAAGTAAATCAATTTGTTACCTATGTACTAGAGAATTGTGAAGGATATGAAATTGTGTATACCAATGACGGAACTGGGGTTGCAGAATAAATTTTATCGATTTACGGTGCTAAAAGCGCACCTTTTATGAGAAATAGCTTCGCATTTTCTCATAAGTTATATTATCGGAACTAAAGGCATGTTCCGATAATCTTTTATAAACTCCCTTTGCATTTCAACCTCAGATTTGATGCAAAGGGAGTTTAATTTTCATATCTCTATCATGCACGCTAACCTTTCATAATCACATGTTCATAGCCTGCTTTATTGCTTATAATCTCAAAGAGAAGTTTTCCATCCTCATACAGGCGGTATCTAACCTTGCATGCCACACTCTCCTTAATCCATCTCCTCATCGCGCCTTTCCTAGGTGCCTGTAACGAATGTGGCTGGTGCTTCATCACAGTGACTTCAAGCAAATACTTTCCCTGAATGACTGAGAATCCTTTTTTAGAATAGGAAACAATTTTTCCACCAAGATAAGTTGCGATTCGATACTCCTTTCCTCGATACCAGATTGCACAAATACAACCTACAAATGTAGTTGATAGCAATGGTAATTCTGCAACTGATGCCATGATACTGCCTACCGATGGCTTTTTGAAACTACATTGGGTCCATAAATAAGAGGTAGGGAACGAATGTCCTCGATCCTTTTCAATATACCCTAACCCATCTCGAAAATCAAATCTCTTTCCATTGATAACAATCGTCCCGTATACTCCATGGAGCATACTCACAACCTCATGCTTACAAGGAAGAAATGGTACATAATCATAGTAGCCCATAATAGAATATCGTAGTGGGTGAAATACAGAGCCATTTGGCTTTACTAATGCCCCTAATACAATGTCAGGTTTCATTTTAGCAGGTGTTTTCTTTGTAAAGAATAGTCGTCCAGTAACTGTTAATTCTTTCGTATGAAGATTTATCCTTGCACCACTTTCTGTAAATATACTTTTTCCAAGCTTCACAAAAAATCTCCGCTTACTCGCATAAAAATCTTTATATGGAAAAGAGAAGGAATATGCCCCTTCTTTTGATATGATTTGAATATTGGAACTCTTAGTTCCATGCTCATCAATATGAAAGGAAGGAATGATTGCTATGGTTTCCTCCTCATTTTGTTGTTTGATATACCATCCTTCAAAGTAAGAGGATTTCTTTTTATCTCCATAAAAATATTTCATAAGCTAATTCAGTTCCTTCCTACTAAAATCATAAAAATTCCTCTCGTACTAATGTCTCTCAGATTTCTATAATTTATTCAGAATCTGTTACTACTAAATAATCTTCTTTCGTTCTAAATCCATGGAAGCTATCTCTCAGGCTTTGATAACCTATTTAAAATTTCTTCACTTATCATAGTAGCCACACGTTCATGAGCTTTTTTTCCTGGGTGATATCTTGCACCAACTTCCTTTTCTTCCATATTGGGTAGCTCAAGCAAGGAAACTCTATAGTCTTCGCACTCTGTTTGGTAGGTATGGATAGAATTTTGTAAGGAAGATAACAGTGGATTCCCGAGAATTCCATAAACCCAGAGTAAGTAAGCGTTTGGATTTAATCTTCTAAGTTTTCTTAAAAATGCTCGAACTGTCCATTCAAAGCGTTCTAGATCCTCTTCCTGATAGGAACCATCCTCATTCTTTCTTTCCTTAAATGTTTCACCTGTTTGTTCATCTCTCCATTCTGGCTGTTCAAATGCTCCACCATCGTTTGTGCCAAGATTTATTACGATTATATCTGGTTGCCAAGCTTGAAAGTCATTCTTTTCATGTGCTCCGAGCGCTTTATTTCTCTCTCCCTTTAATGGCCCGCAGACTTTATCATAGATTGGAGGAATTGCTCCATAAGGATTGTTATTCCAACTAGAGACTACACCCCAACCACTTTGGGATATAATTCGAACATCAGCATCTATTTTATTTGCTAATAGTGTTGCATAATTATATTGAGAACTAAACCACATAGAAATCCAGTCCTCTTCACACACCGCGCCAATAGCCCCTTCTCCAGACGTTATACTATCTCCTATCACTTCTAATTTAAATTTTCGCTCTTTCACTGGATAGAATTCACCGTCTAATTCAAAAGAGTATAATTGAAGACAATGCTTTTCATCATCTGGCATTGCTTGAACATCTTTAACAAGTCGGATATTCTTTATCACTTTTGGGTTCATGTTACGAAATAGGCATATTTTTTGCATTCCCTTCAATACCATCTGCCTACTTATCACTTCACCATTCACCAAGATACTAATCCAAGGTTCAAAACAATCGTAATCTGAATATAATTCAACCCAAACTTCTGAACCAGATACATTAACCTCAATTCCACTTCCCGTCCAAAAAAAAGTTAACGGATTTCTTTCCTTTGTTGTTCTTCCATGAATCTTATAATGCTCCACCCCATCGAATGGAACCTTTCTTATATTCCCCATCGTATTTCTCCTTACATTATAAACCACCATTTTATTCCATAATATTATCCCGGAATATGAATGTCAAGTCATACTCGCCATATTATGTCATATATAAAATATTGCAATCTAATGTTGACTTAAATCTATCTTAAGGCAGTAAGCGATTTATATCCCTTGGGAATAGTGTTGCATATCGAACATTATTATAATTACAAAGTTTACTTGTAAATCGTTCCAAGCCTAGGCCTAAACCACCGTGTGGAGGCATACCATATCGGTGCATCATTAAATAACTTTGAAAATCTTCCACATTCATTCCTCTCTTTTTAAGTTTCTCAACCTGCTCTTCATAAGTATGGATCCTTTGACCGCCTGTTGTTATCTCTAAACCACGAAATAGAAGGTCAAAGCTTAAAGTTTCTTTTGTATTTTCAGGGTCATCCATAGCATAAAACGGCCTCTTACTACTTGGGTAATGAGTAACAAACACAAACTCACTCCCGGTTGTCCTCTCAATGATTTCACAAAGAAGCTTCTCTTCCTCCGGTTCAAAGTCAGTCATATCACGTATTGTTCGATTATATTCCTTCGCTACCAACTCCTTTGCTTCTATAAACTTTATTGATGGAATTTCTTTTATTACTGGTATGGTTATATTTAATAGAGATAACTCATTTTGATAATTATTCATTAGGAAATGAAGCGTAGCTTGTAACATACTTGTTTCCATCTGCATTATTTCTTCAAAGCTTTCGATGTACCCCATTTCAAAGTCAACACTGGTATATTCATTTAGATGTCTTGAAGTATCGTGTTTTTCTGCACGGAATACAGGAGCTATTTCATATACTCGTTCAAACACTCCTACCATCATTTGTTTGTAAAATTGAGGACTTTGAGCAAGATATGCTTCTTTTCCAAAATAATTTAAGGAAAAAATATTCGCACCACCTTCTGCTCCCATCTGAACTATTTTAGGACTATGAATCTCTGTAAATTTTTGTTCACTTAAGAATTTACGAAATCCCATCGCGATTCCTTCTTGTAACTTAAAAATTGCCCTTTCTCTTTCATTTCGTAATGTTATCGGGCGGTAGTTTAGAAGCGTATCAATAGAAGCCTCGACCCTCTTATTATGAATTACCACAGGAGATTCCTCAAATGGTTTTGATAATACTTCAATAGAAAGTAAATGAAGCTCATAACCTACCCTAGAACGTTCTTCCAATACTACCTTTGCTTCTATCTTCACAGTGGATTCTTCCATTAGTTCCTCCAGTGCAAATGTTGAAAATTCTTCTGAGTAGATGCATTGAACTACCGATCTCTTCGTCCGTAATAATACAAATGAAAATCCACTCATTTTTCTTATTTTGTAGATACTTCCATGTAATGTAACATTCTTACCAATATAATTCTTTAATTCTTCAGCTTCAATTTCATTCTTAATCATATTTGGTTTTATCGTATTCATAAAATTCCTCCTAGTTTTTAGATAAGTCACTTTCCTTTATTTTTATTGAGTTATTCCAAAACAAATGATTGTTGCACACCATATAGGTAGAATTTTAAGAAAGAAAGATAATTATTAAACTGTAAAAATGCGAAAAGGACCACATTCGTAATAATTACCAATGTGGTCCTTCCCAAATCAACTTTTTTATTTAACCTAGGTCTATTCAAAGGAGACAGCGTCCCATCTCCCCATAAAAAAGCCGACATCAAATCCTCCACATAGGTGCAACACTTTTAGCGCTTACACCTAGGATGAAATGAAAACCGTCGGCTATCAAAATCATTCAAAGTTGCAAGCGCTATCTATCATCGTCCCTATTTAGAATTGACATCGGACTTATCAACATAATAGATACCTTCCTTTTTCTTTTAATCCCAACCATATATTACTTACCTAATATTTGGTCATGATTATTAGCACATAATGTACCACTTTAATTTTAATATGTCAACCTTAAAATCATATCACTTGTGTCCTATGAAAATCATATCACTTGTATTCTATATAAATAACTTGACTTGTGCCCTACGAAAATCATATCACTTGTGTCCTAATATAAATTACAAGGCTTATGTCCTGAATATATTACATGACTTATGTTCACTCTTATTACATGACTGATATTGAAAAATTCTTGACATTATTATATAACTATGGTAATAATAATTATGTAAATATTGTCAGTTTTTCGATACGCAGACGTATCAGAAAGGAGAGGTGTTTCTAATGATGAATAAAAATGTTGAGGTCTTTATCAAATAAACAATACTTCGTAACCTTTCATGATCTTGTATGTGTAATAGGCAATGTAGAATAGTATCTGCAAACTTTGCTTAACCAAACGCTTAAAAAGCAATAGGGAAATCGCACAAACACGTGAAGGCGTGTTTTTTTTGTGCCTATTTTTAGGAGGAAACTACAATGAATTTACAACAACTAGGCTTTACTGAATTTTTCAAAAAACAAATAACAAATAACGATATCGAACTTTCTTTAATTCCTGCAAGAGTTAGTGCCGTTCATAAGGAGTCTTACGAGCTGTTCAGTGAATTCGGAGAAAGTAGTGCAAGATTAAAAAGCTCATTATTTTATCAGAACTCAAAATATCTCGTATACCCAGCCGTTGGTGATTTTGTACTAATTAAGCATAACGAGCATGGTGATGATATTATTTATCGCATCTTAAATAGGAAAAGCTATTTTACTAGAAGTAATCCTGGATTCGGTAACTATTCCGGTAATGAGGCAGTTCAATCTATTGCTTCAAATTTTGATTATGTATTCTTAATGGAGTCTTTGAATCAGGATTTTAGTGTCAGACGAATGGAGCGTTATCTTTCTACTGCTTACGAAAGCGGAGCTACACCAATCATAGTTTTAACAAAGTCGGACTTATGTGAGGATGTATCGGAACAGATTGCTAAGATGGAGCAAGTGTCATTTGGCGTAAAGGTGGTAGCAATCAGTGCAGTAACAGGAGAAGGTTTAGGGCAACTAAGCGAATATCTTACCACCGGTACTACGATTGTATTCTTAGGATCCTCTGGAATTGGCAAATCCTCACTTATGAATGCACTTTCTGGTGAAGAAGTGATGAAAGTATGCGGTATACGAGATGATGATGACAAAGGGCGTCATACAACAACTCATCGTGAATTAATCTGCCTATCCAATGGTGTTATGATTATCGATACACCAGGAATGAGAGAGCTTGGATTATCGAATGTGGAATCAGGACTTTCCTCTACGTTTCAAGATATCGAATCCTTATCTAACTACTGTAAATTTCAAGATTGCAAACACGATAAGGAACCTGGCTGCGCTGTAAAGCAAGCGATTGAAGACGGTTCCTTAAGTTCTGACAGACTTAGGTCCTACCATAAACTACAAAGGGAAGTAAGACATAGTGCAAAAAAAGCTGCTTATCAATTTGCTAGAACAACAGCAGGTAAAAATGCTTCTAAGCAGCAACATTATTCAAGAAAAAATATAAATATTTGATTTTATTATTCTTAGCAAAATACTATCTGGAATTAGAAAATGATCCTATAAAGCATTGCAATTACGCAAGTATTGTTTCACGTAGAATTTCTTATCTTTTAGGTAGGGATTTCTACGTTTTTTAATTCTTGCTGAATAACATAACAACTGAGATATCTCCATTCATACAACTAGAAAAATCACGCTTTGCGAACTTTTCCTTGTCGTAAATAAAATTGCTCAGGGGTTAAATCCCCTGTAACATGAATATCAAATTAAACCTTTGTATGAGTTCCATTACGGAAATTATCAATAAGTTCTTGCGCGATACTAACACTACTTTCGTTATAAGGAATTTCATCTCTTTTAAACCAAGTGGCTTCAGCAAGCTCTTCTTCTTGTAAAGTAACCTTATCATCTCCATCTAATTCGGCATAAAAACCAATCATCATAGAATCGGAAAATGACCAAGGTTGACTTTTATAGTAACGTATATTCTTAATCTTTAAACCAACTTCCTCCATTACCTCACGTTTTACTGTTTCCTCTAAAGTTTCTCCAACCTCAACAAATCCTGCTACCAAACCATATCTTTTATAATTTCCTCTCGCATATCTGGTTAAGAGTAACTGATTTCCATTTGTAATCGCGACAATGATAGCTGGTGAAATTGTTGGATAAGTAACCTTGCCGCAGGAATCACAGGTATAAGCACGTTCTTTCAGACTGTGTTTCATCTCTGCTCCACATCTTCCACAGTAACGATTATTTAACCTAAAGCGATATAATTGATAAGCGGTAATACCTGCAAAAGCATAATGCTTTTGCTTTAATGTACGAAATATCTCTTGTTTTTCAAATTGGTCTTCTGTTGTTGGTTCCTTTAAGTTATCATAAACAAACATATAAAACATTTGGTCATCTATTTGAAATAAGTACTCTGCTTCCTCATATAGCAACTTACTGAAAGAGGGTTGTAGGCTAATTAATTCCTTAAATGTTGGAAAAGGACACTCGTTACCCTTTAATAAAAAAACCTCCCCTTTTGAAAACCAAATACAAAAATCATTCTCTTGTGGTTTTCTATCTATAAATTCGTTTCTAAATTGATAAGGTTCAATGTCATGAATCATGGGAATTCCTCCAATGTATTAAAAGTCAATAATGAAATCCATTATACTCTAAACAATTCTATATGAAAAGAAAAATAAAAATAGAAAAAGAAGGGGTGTCTCAAAGAAAAGTGGAAAACCAAAAAGAATTACCCATGTATAATGAAAAATGAATAAAAAAAGAGTAATTCGATTGAATGGAATTAAAAATATCCCATATAATAATCGAATTACTCTCGCTTTTTATTCGAAGGATTCCTTAAGAAGAGTACCTCTGTTATCAGCACTGATTTGACCAAAATGTCTTATTACTTTACTTCAATTTTTCTATTGTTATCTGCAATTTGCTCCAATTTTGGAAGTTTTAAATTAAGTACTCCATCCTTATACTCTGCATTAATCGAATTTGTATCGATGTTTGCTACATTAAAACTTCTCTGGTAAGAACCATATCGTCTCTCCTGATGTATATAATTATCCTTCTCTTCCTTACTCTCTTCCTTACTCTCTTCTTTATGTTCTGCTGAAATGGTTAGGTAATCACCTTGAATACCGATTTCAATCTCTTCTTTAGAAAATCCAGGAAGATCTGCTTGCAGCTCGAAATAATCACCTTTATCTAAAATATCCGTCTTGAAGCTGTTAAACATACCACCTAATTCACCAAAGAAACTCTTTTGAAATTCGTCAAAATAGTTACTCAAATTAAATTGCTCTCTCTGAAAAATACTTGGTCTTAACATAACAATCACTCCATTCTATTTATTATTATCTATGTGAAACAAGGAATCTAAAACTCTACTTTGTTTTCCTTGTTGTATATGTTATACTACTTATAGAACATATAGTCAATATAGAATTAATTAAAATTTGATTAGAATTATAAAGAGCATGCTATTCGTAAGAGTCCAACTTATTATTAATAAGAAAAGGGTACACTTCGCTAACTTTTCTTCCATACTGTAATAATCTTAACAAGTCCTAAAGAAAAAGCGAACAAGTCATCGCTTGTTCGCTTTCCTATCATTCTACTATACCACCTTTGATAATCCCTTTGGTTTCCCTACCCAATACCCTTGTGCATAATCAACGCCAATCTCATGAAGGCATTGAAATATAGCCTCACTTTCTACATATTCTGCTATTGTCTTCATTCCCATTAAGTGTGCAATTTCATTAATTGATGAAACCAGTGCGTAATCAATTTTATTCTTATCGATATCATTTACAATAATTCCATCTATTTTTATATAATCAACAGGTAAATATTTCAAATAAGTAAAGGAAGATAAACCACTTCCAAAGTCATCGAGTGCGAATCTGCAACCTAACTTCTTTAGCTCTTGAATAAACTCTTTTGCTTTAACAAAATTAGATACCGCAGATGTTTCTGTAATTTCAAAGCAAACACATTGTGGTGGTACCTGATATGCTTTAAATTGACGACAAATAAACTCTAGAAAGTCTTCTGCATTAATCGACATTGCAGAAATATTGATGTTATAGATATAATCATTTCCAGCAGAATCACTCTGATAAGTAGCATAGTTTGTACAAAAGTTTGTTATTACCCATCGATCAATGTCCGTCAACTTATTATAACGTTGCGCTGCTGGCAAAAAGGTTCCAGGAGATACTAACTGCCCATGTTCATCTTTCATTCGAATTAAAGCTTCATATCCACTTAATACTGAATCTGATACATTAACAATTTCTTGATAAACCAAACAGAATCTATTTTCTTCAAAGGCTTTTGTTATGCTTGGCATAACTTGCATTTCTTCTTCTCTAAGAGAAAATTCTTGTTCTGATTCACTAAACAGTTGTACTCGATTTCCGCCATTTTCCTTTGATATATAGCAAGCCTGATCTGCGGCGGATATCACTTTAGCTACCTCATACAATTCTTTGTTAATAATTACCGCGCCGATACTAACCCCTAATGTAAATACTTTTTCTTCCCAGATAAATCGGAATTTTTTCACAGTCTCACAGAGGATTTCCGCAATTTTTAAGCCTTCTTCCGGACTAATCTCATTTAATAACACACCAAATTCATCTCCTCCAATGCGTGCGAGGATATCTTGTTCTCTGAGATTTTGTTTCATCATGCTAGAGAGGTTCTTAATCAGCTCATCGCCTGCATGATGTCCACAAACATCATTGACTATTTTAAATTTATCCAAATCTAAATACAAAAACAGTGATGTTTCCTCTGGATTAAATAATATTCTCTTTGAGCATGCCTTGATTTCCTTTTCAAGTGCGTATCGATTGCTAAGCCCAGTTAACATATCATGATTTGCTTGATAACGTATTGATTCCTCAGCCTTTCTACGCTCTGAGATATCCTTAGCAATACATACAAAATGAATTTGCCCAGAGTTTTCTTCTATCATTACGGAACTGCTTACTAAAACAGGTATTGCATTCTTCTCTTTGGAATGGATTACCACCTCATAATCACTGTATTGTCCATTTCCTATGATAGTGTTTTTCCAATGTTCTAGCACTTGTGCTTGAACATTAGGAAAAAATATAGATACTGAAGTTCCAATCAACTCTTCTTCTGAATAACCGAACATCCTTTTCGTTGCTTCATTCACAGTTTCAATACAAAAGTTAGTATCAGCAACCACTAAAGCATCTGAAATATTTGTAATTATATTGCTTAGATAACTTTTAGAAACTGTACTTTGCCTTAGATACTCTATCATCTGATTATAAGAATTTGCCAATTTACCTATCTCATCTTTTTGCTGTATCTCAACCTTTGAAACTCCGTCCATTCCGTTAACTACGATATCCTTCGTAGCCTTATGAAGTTGTATTAAAGGTCTGGTAATCCATCGATTTAACAAATAGATACTTATTCCCATAGCCGCCATAAGTAGTAGTATTGCTATAACAAAAGTATATAAGGATAGATATCTTAATGGTTTTAGGTAACTATTACTAGAATACCCTGCTACAATATAGGAATCTGTTTCACCCTTTACTATGACAGGTAGAAAACATATATGATATTTCTCATTGTCCCATTCAACAATAGTAGTCTCTCCATCCATCTGACTCAAACTTTTTAAATAGTTGGTAAGAGAAGTTAAGCTTTTATCACTATTTAAACCACTATGAAATAAAATATTGCCATCTAAATCTATGATAATTGCAAATTTTAAATTTTCTGTTTCTTCTAAGGTAGCGATACTTTGTTCATCAAAAGTATTAATCTCTTCTACATCAGTACCAGAGTATAACATTCGAACAACTTGAGCACGTAATCCTCGTGTAGTGGTTAACACTTCCTTTGAAAATGCTTTTCTTAATTCATCCTTTAATATTTGATTACTAAACATAAAATTAGCAATTAAAGTAATTGATAATACTACGCCCATGATTAATATTATTTTTATTTTTATTTTATCTAGCATAAACATCTCCAAGCAAGTCTCTTTTCTAGACTACAATTAGGAACAATCACATATAAAACATGAGCATTCTCTATCTTCTTTACCTATCTTTTATGAAATATAGGTAATATTACCTATATGTGTAGCGATAAAAAAATCCAGATTATTCACCTGGACTCTTGTTTGCAACCTGGCAATCATTGATAATTAATATCCTTAGACCCATAGCTTTGCGTCCTTATTTTTCAATAAGTTTGCTAAATTATAAATTTATTAATGATTTAATAGAAAAGAATCTACTAAAATAATTGCATTTCCCTTGAATTACATTGATAAAATTTGATATGCTAACTATTATACCATTCTAAATAGAATCAGACAATAGCGATATCATAAATATTTGCTTTTCTCTTACGTCTTTCTTGGTATAAAATAGATAAAAATGAGGTATTTTTATGGATAAACTACTAAATATACAGACAGAAGGTATTCAACGAGATGGGAAAGATACCTATCATTTTCATCGTTATGAACCGACACCTTACGAAGTACTCGAACAATTATTTAATGCCTATCCACTTAGTAAGGATGATATCCTTGTTGATTTTGGATGTGGAAAAGGTAGGTTGAATTTTTATATTCATCACCGATTTCGTTGTAGAACGGTTGGTGTTGAATATAATGATGTATTTTATCAGTGTGCGATAAAAAATTTAGAAAACTACAATGGTCCTCATAAAGAAGCGATTCGATTTGAGGCTATCTACGCTACGGCTTATGAGATTGGTGCGAAGGATTCGATATTTTATTTTTTTAATCCGTTTTCTTTCCCCATCTTTAGTAGTGTAATTCATCATATTTTAGATTCCGTACATCTTAATCCTCGTAAAGTATCCTTAATACTATATTATCCAGATGAGGAGTATACCAACTTTTTGAGTCAACAAACTCCTTTTCAACTAGAAAAGGATGTCGCTGTTTTTGCCATTCATAATAATGATAACCGCGACAGATATATGATTTTCTCATATAATTCGATACAATAAAATAAATGATATACAATAAAAAATACTTTACTTTAAAATTTGTTTTACTATAAAAAAATGCTTTACTATAAAAAATGCTTTACTATAAAAAAATGCTTTACTATAACATTTGCTTTACTACAACATTTGCTTTACTACAACATTTAATTTACTATAAAATTTACTTTACCAAAAAATTTGTTTATGAATAAACTCTAAACAACACTATAAATTCATTCAACTACCATTTTAAAATCAATTTGCTCGGAATTAATAAAAGAAATTAGAGTAATACATCCTCTAAATTAACTCTATGAAAATGTTAATAAAGTAGCTATACACCCTGAATAAAATTACTGGTGAACAGCTACTTTACGATACCTGTCAATACTTTAACATAAGTAATTTTTAATCCCTTAATCTTCCACCCTTGATCCAGGAAAAAGAATAACCTTCCATGAAGAATCTTCCATGAATCTAAGACAAATCTTACTTTACAAATTTACAAATATCAAAAGTTATCTTATCTGTAAACTCTTCCTGTGTTGCTTCATAACCACCGTATCGTGTCATATACCAACTTGCACCTGTTTCGTCACAGGCAATCTGATATCCTTCCTTTCGCAGATATTCTTCACACATGGTCTCTGTTGGGTAAGAGTTCCCTTCCTTCCCGAATACACGACAAACACCAAGCTTAGAAGGACTAAATTCCATGGAATCAAATCCCTCCGGAACCTTTATCCAGGTATCTAAAAACATACCAATCCAGAATATTGTTGTATTGTCGTCATAGTATTTCGACATGCCAATACAAGCGTCCGCGTCGCGGTATTCTTTACGGAATTCCTCCGTAACCAGTTCATGTAATTGATCAAAACGACCGCTATCATTCCATTCTCTCCATAGATGCACGAAATCTCCGTCCAGTCTATCTTTATCACTATAGCGAATACCAACAAATTTCATCGCTGGTAATTCCTGTATGTCAGAATGGACAATAGCCATACGATTAAAGCATTCCCACCATTCAAATATTTCTGAAAGAGGACAGCATAGATAAGCATTTCTACCCATATATAATGTACCATTCCAGCCTTGACCTTGATTGTTATTCCATAAACAATGTACTTCTTTAAACTGAAGTGGCACATTAAGATTCAGCTCCTCTTCCTTCGTTCCTCTATAAAGCAATGTCTGCGGTATCTCACGACATCCAAAACCATCAGGAACTAAAGTATCCTTGGGAGAAAGCACCCCATACCAATATTCATAACTCTCCTTCGTCGTAGGAAAATAGGAATCAATCATACCTATCGTACTCTCTGGAATGAGATTTGGTATGGAAGAAAGCTGCTTTATCTCACCATCTCTATGCATTTGCTCTCTCAATTCTGTCATTGTATCCTTTTCAATACAAGATGAAATTACCGTTCTTTTCCCTATTAATTTTGCATTTGGTATCACAGTAACCGAACTACTTTTTAGATTATTCACACAGTCTTTTAGTAAAGTGTAGCCCTCTCTTTGGGCACTATCCTTTAAAAAAATAGTTAAAAGTTCGTCATGGCAGTCTGCAAATTCTCTAATCTTATCTGCCACAGGACGCATCTTCTCTGGTGATTTAAGTTGCTCTATCGTAATTTCATATCCTGCACCCATTAGAAGTAAAGCCTGATAAATCTTTCTTTCCTTATCAAAAATACGTTGTAGGTCTGGTAATAATGAAAAAGCAGGAGTTTCCACGATATCTACTCGTTTGAACATTAAGTCACGAATCATTGGAGAACCAGCATAACAATTCTCACCTGCCATACATAAGTAACTAATATAAATATTCCATGCATTACAATCTGTTAACTCAGATATTCTACCATCTACAAGACTATCTGCCCAGTCAAGAAAAGCCTGCTTACCATATGACATACCATTTTTTGATGCTCTAGTAATACAATTTGGAATATCCATTATTGCTCTTGTAAGTACGTGTACCAAATTCCGATCAGCTGTTTTTGAACCAGCAAAAATAAGTTCTTTTGTTTCCTGTAATAACTTTGTCTGCTTTACCGGATTAATTTTATCGTCATGAAGAATATATAAAACACAATCTTTTGCCTCATACCCACAGATAATGCAATAATTTGTGCTACCTTCAAATCCTCTCGAAATTACCGGGATGCCTCTATCAAGACTTTCTGCCACCTGACAAAAAGACTTATCCAAATCATAAATGATATCTTCTTTTCCTATGTAAAAATAGTCATAACCAACCCCTTCAAAGGCTTTTTTTATCATTTCTCTGCCAAGCCAAGCATCTGATAATCCCAGTACACACGTCTGCAAATCATCACTATGTGCTTGAGTAAATAAATCTCCGGTAATGATATTGAAAAACCAGTAATCATACAACTCTTTGTCCTCACCAAGACAATCCATCAGATATGACATACAGCCATGAAATGTCCGCATTTGATCTTTCCTATAATCAACCAGTCTATCCTCTTTCGTAATCATTCTTTTCTCACCGATACTGACTTGTTCTGGTCTTTTTATCCCAGGCAATGACATATCATGTTCGAAGGTGTCTGCCAAACTTATATTAAATTCAGAAGCAATCAAATACGCTGTAAGTTTTTTCCCATGCTTCACAAGATATGGTAGCCGAAATAGATTCCAATTATCTGCTTTTCCAATCATATATCTGCTTTCAGGAGATAGCGGAATCCTCACTCTATCTTCCCAGTATTCCTCTTCATATATTTCATAATAACATTGAGCGCCAGCATTACCGAGGTAATCAAATTTTACCCAGACATAAAATTCACAGATTGCTCCTGTCTCCAATCGATCAAGCTTACTTATAATTGCGTTCCAACGCCAGCCTTTCCCTTTTAAAAGAAAACAGTTCCGCTTTTCTTTTGAAAAAACCTTCAGATTTTCAATTCCACCAGAACAATCAGTTAGGCTATCATCGAATTTCCAATTCTGACTGATAAAGTAATGCTTTTTCGTAGAACCTTTCTCTTCTTCCATAGGATACTCCCTTCGAAATTTGCCAGGTGTAACCCCATACTCTTGATAAAAAGCACGAGTAAATGCCTCCTGACTTTCATATTGATATTCCAGTGCAAGATCAATCATACGACTACAACTATTTATTAACTGCTGCGCTGCTTGCTTCATACGTTTCTGGCGAATGTATTCATAAGGTGTCTGCTCTATCACCTGTTTAAACATCTTAGCTGCATACCAAGGCGTATATCCAATTAGATCCGCTAGCTTTTGTAAGGATATTTCATTTGCTAAATTATGATTGATATACTCCTGCATTACTAAGACCAGTTGTTCCATCTCCTCAAACCTCATGTAACATTCCTCCTGTTATAAAAATATCATAGAAAGGAAATTATCTTTTGATAATTTTTGCAAACATATTTACTAATTTAAATTATACCTTTATCTCTTGGAAAATTCCATTGAATCTATGTTACTGCAATACAATTCATGTAAAGAAAAAACGCCATCTTACTCTCCCTAAAAAAGGAGAGTAGGATGGCGTAAATTTTCCTTACCTGCTTATCGAGTTAATCAATAAGTTTTGATTATTGAAAGCCTCTCTCTTAATCTGCTGATATCCAAAAATTAATCCTATCATCACTAAATTCTATCGTAAAGTGCAAAGAATGAAAATATTCCATTAATAAATCCTCTAGCATTTGCTTTTTATTTCCATTCTTACCATCTGCATCTTCTTGGCACTCTATCCATAAAGATTGTTTTCCACAAGCATCTCTTAGATGTATCTGGTAAGGCAGATTTGTCTCCTTAATTCTCTGATTTAAATTAATCACTTCTGCAATTGAAATATATTTCATTTAATACCTCCATTAATCTTTATATTCTTTTTTATAATCTTAATTTTGCTGAATGTAAGTTATGAAGCTTAGCAATGAGTTTCCTTGAATTTTTTCTCTCATTATACTCTTGCACTCATCAGATTACTAGAGGAATATCTTTTTAAGCCTTTCTGAAATACCCAAAAAGCAAGGGCTGTCAAGCATATTGCAAATACTGTAACAGCAACAAGATAAATGGCTTTAAATTCTCTTAATACTAGAATCGGCAGATAGTTTACAATTCCAACCGGAATAATGGTATAGAGCAAAAGTCGAACAGTACCTTTAAATATTCCTTCAGGATAAGTTGAAAAATTAATCATTGCCCCATTGAGATTATCTGCAAGAATATCTCCTCGAACGAATAAAAAGGAGGAACTTCCAACAATTACTGAAAAAGCTGTCAAGGTTATTCCACCTAGAACAGTGAAATAAGTAAATAGCAATAGTCTTTGAATACTAAAATCAAAGATTATAATAACCAAATATCCATAGATTAGGTCTCCTATTGCAGAAGTACTGCTCTTTGAACTGCAAATGCTTAGCAACGTATTCTTTGGCTGAACTAAAAAAGCATCTAACTTTCCATTCATTATGAGATTCGGAAGATGATATGCTCCAAAAAAGAAGATATGAGAAATCCCAAAGGTACTAGCTGTAAGTGCCCAAAGGGTTAAAACATCATTCATCTCATAGCCTCCAATATCCTTTTTTAACTGGAATAGAATCAGCCATTGAATAATAAAACTTGCATTATTTAAGATCATGAAAATAACATTCATTAGAAAGCTGGTACGATTTATCATTTCCTTCATCAAATTATATTTTACAGACAACCCTACTAATTTTAATTCTTTCTTAGCCACCGTTAACATTTAAGCGCTTCACCCCTTTTTGATATAATACTGTTAATATCGAAACAACGATTACAATATAGATAACCTGCGCAAATACAACCGAGAGAAACATCTCCATACTAAAATCAATAATTAACTTGGCTGGTCCATAAGTGATGACAAAAATCGGAGAACACTTTATGAACGGTTGTAGCCAGATAGGAAACATTTCTACTGGAAACAAAGTCCCAATCACCAAGATTAGTTTATCGTACATCCAGTGGATTGGTTTTGCATCCTCTATCCAAAAAGAACTAATACTAATCGCAATACGTATTAAAGCATTGACAAACAAGCCAAGTAAAAACGTGATTGCTATAAAAGGAAGATTTCGAAATTGAAAGTTTGGTAATCGCCCTGCAAATATTAGCCCCATAATAATACCGACAAATAAATATAAAAATAGTTTAATTGTTACATCGCCAAAATGCTTTGCTATGGTATAATACAGATAATTATAAGGTTTGTTTAACCCGTAGGCGATTGAACCACTTTTAATATCATTACTGATTTGGTTTGTCAGCATTGCGTTCCGATTTCCAAACCACATAATTTCTGTGAGTATGACATACCAAACCATCTGCGACATCGAATAACCGTCGATGAGATTGGACGAATCAGAATATATGTATTGCCAAAGATTTAAAAATACAAAGATGATAAGAAAAAAGGATATAAATCCTAGAAAAATATTAATTAAATATTGTAAGGTTTCCATTAAGGTTGTTTTGTAGATAAACAAATATTTTCTCATATTTCCTCGATTCTGGCCATAGCGCCATTTCCAATTGAAAGTGACTTTAAGAATAAGTAGCATTAAAGTTAACTTCTTTCCTTATATATTTGAGTAATTATGCTCTCAAGTGGAACATTAGATATTGTGATATCCATCAAGTTGTCTGTATCAAGCCATTTTAAAACTTCTTGAATGCTGATGATCTTCGTATCTACTTCAATCTTTAGATTCACACCCTTACTTTTTAAAACTGTTACCCCTTCAATTCTTGGAAGTGCCATCTCCTCTTTCATCTTTATCTCAATTATTTTCTTATCAAGATAATGGTACTTTACCTTTTCCATAGAATCATCAAGCACAATTTTCCCATGATTTACTATAATAATTCTTTTGCATAATTTCTCGATATCTCCAACATCATGGCTGGTTAAAAATACTGTCATACCATATTCTTTATTCATCTTCTTAATTAAAGTACGGATATTTTCCTTTACCACCGGATCAAGCCCAATCGTTGGCTCATCTAAGAATAATATCTTTGGTTTATGTATTAAGGATGCCACGATCTCACAGCGAATGCGCTGTCCGAGTGATAAATTTCTTACTGGAGTGTTGATAAATTCACTTAATTCGAAGGTACTTTTTAGTTCCTCTATCCGGGCTTCTACTTCTTTCTCTGCGATGTCATACACAGCCCCAAAGAACTTGAAATTATCGTAGGGAGTTAGATGCGTCCATAGCTGCTCCTTCTGCCCGAAGACGGTACCTATCTTATAGGCAAGCTGTTTTCTTTTTTTGCAGGGATTGATATCATCCACCATGGCTTCTCCGCCACTTGGATATAGGATTCCGGTTAGCATCTTAATTGTGGTGCTTTTTCCAGCTCCATTTGGGCCAATAAATGCGATAATCTCACCTTCTGCGATATGAAAACTGATATCCTCCACCGCTTTAATTTCCTTATAACTTGGCTTTACAATAGAACGAAGGCTTCCCCTAAGCCCTTTTCGTTTTTCTTTCACTCGGAATGTCTTAGATAAATTCTGTGCCTGAATTATCATTCTCTGCTCCATAGTTCTCCTCCCTTGTTAGTCAGAACATGATGAAATGAAATTACTGTAAGAATAAGCACGCTTCGCGGACTTTTCCTTGTTATGAGTTAAAAAAACCGCTATCCATAACGTTTCAGAATATAATACTCCTGTTACGTTATCATAGCGGTTTCAACTACAACTATATTGTATTGTATCGTCTTTACCGCATAGCCTCAAAAGACATCTCTGCCACAGGGATAATCCCTGTTTTTGTGACTATGCATCATAGCCACGGCTAATGTCTTAGTTCTAGAATACAAATGGAAAAGACGTATACAAAATTTCTCATGTTTGATCTGACTCCTTAAAATATTTCTGTTTAGAATAACACTTCATATTCTAGATGTCAACCATTATTTTCTAATATTTTTACAACTTCCTCTAGGTTTCCTACATATTCCTTTTTTCCTTGACTAATAATAAATTGTCCTAGCCTTCAAAGATTATCATATCTATATCGACTCAGTTTTAATTACAGCAGCTATAGTAACTACTCTAACTCTCTTCTCTCAATCCCTGCTAAAAAGTGTTCATACACGCTATGGGTTTTCGAACTTTCTATAAGAACAGCCTTTACACACTTTTCATAAAACTTAGCAGGACCAATCCCACCGATAATTGCATATTGATATCCTTCGTCCTTTAATGCATGCAAAGAACGTAACAATAACGCTTTCCCAATGCCTTTTCCCTGGCACTCTTCTAACACCTTCGTTGGCCCGAAGAAATCGGGTGCAGTGGCATTATAGCAGGCATATCCAAGAATCTTACTACCTTTTGCTGCGATAAAGCAGGAAATTGGTTGATTTGAAAAACATTTATCACATTCACCGGCTGCATTATTGCTCGAATGCTCTTTTACCCAGTCTATGATACGGAATTTATCCGGAGCCAAGGCGCGGAATATTTCAATTCCATCTGCCTTTAATCTTTCAATCTCCTTATGATAATCTTCTATCTCTAATAAATTAACTAACATATCAGACATGGCAACTACCTCCCTGTTCATTTATATAATGGTTTCGTGCAATGATTGCTGCCCCTGTTGCACTATCATACATTGGTTTCGTAATCGTAAGGGTTGGTAATTCAACAGCCAATCTTTTAACCACCATAGTTCTAATTGGTTCATAATGAGTCAATATGCCGCCCAGTAATGCTATCTTTCCATCCTCCATCGCTAATATTTTAGCTACCGGATATACTAATTTTACTAGTTCCTTAGAGGCTTTCTCACCGATTGCTCTGGCATAGGAATCATCCAACTGCAATGCTTTTAGTAACAGAGGAGAAAGTGAGGCGATACATGCCTTATTCCAATTTGCCTGATAAGCATAATGAATAATTTCTTCTACTGTATGAACACCTAACGCTTCATAGACCAATTCAAGTAATATACTATCAGTAACCCGTTTATCATAGATTTGAACCGCAGTAGATAAAATATCTCTACCAATTGCATAACCACTACCTTCGTCATCAATTAGGTGCCCAAATCCTCCCGTCCTTGCTTTCTTTTCGCTTTGATTCATACCAAAGCATATCGAACCCGTCCCGCTAATAAGAATGATACCTTCTGGTTTTCCAAACGCTCCATACAATGCAGCTTCATGATCACCGACAATCGTAATCTTACATTGGATACCACTTTGTTCTAAATTAGAAGTCAGAAAAGATACTGCTTCATTGTTGCTGATGCCTGCTGCGCAGATGCAAATCCCCTTACAATCGGATAAGTCCTCAGATAAATTACGTAACTTAGTAATTAAAGTAATCATAGTATTTCTAATTTCTTCTTTGGGATTGCTATTATAATTAAGAGAACCAGCTATTTCGCTAAGAACTGTATTCCCACATAAATCAAGTACTTTCATTGTAGTTTTGGTACCGCCGCCATCCCATCCTACCACATATTCCAATCTCTTACCACCTTTCCTACATCTCATTCTCACATCTTCACAGGTAATTTTCCGCTTAATTCATATGGATGTTTCATATATTCAGCCAAAGCTTCCAAGCTTTTTACGGTATACTCATATACTGCTATTCCATATACATTTGCCGGCAGCTCTCTTAAATCATATGGATTTCTAAGTGCAAATACAATAACATTTGCATTCGACTGTGCTGCAAGTTTTACAAGTTCCAGCTGCTCTTTATATAAGTGAGCATTATACGTTGCGATGACAACAGCTTCTGCTTCTTTCATAGGTTGCAATAACGAATTAAGCTCCTCAAAGGTAGGCTGTGGTGAGGTTAAAATTCCCTTTCCTTGAAACTGCTTTGCCATATAATCTGCAAAATGAAAAGTTCCTTCTTCCGTATTCGATACATTCGTCGCCCGTATCGGTAAACAACCAAGAAATAGAGAGTTTTGATTTACCATCGGCAATTTTTCATCAGGCATCTGAATCGGTGTGATGCTCTTACGCAACAGTTCTTTTGCAAATTCAATTCCTGTACTTACATCAAATTCTTTGTTGTCAATGCTTTCATCTACATTGCCTAAATATTTATCTTTATAATACATAATCTTTTGGATAGATTCATCCATCTCTTCCATCGATAATTCGCCCTTTTCTAACATACTGGTCAATACGTCAGAGGCTTCTCTTACAACACTCATCGTATGCGATACAAAAATTAAGTCAACACCTGCCATAATTGCATGTTTAATTCCTTCTATGGAACCATAATATTTCTTAATCGCACTCATCTCCATGCAATCGCTGATTACTAATCCTTTAAATCCGAGTGTTTCCTTTAACAGACCAGTAATAATCTTTTTAGACATCGTTGCAGGAAGATGATTCTCTTCTAATGCTGGAAATATGATATGGGAAGTCATAATCGCCGGTATTCCAGCTTCAATCAGCGCCTCAAATGGAACTAATTCACACTGCCTCATCTCCTCGAAAGACTTATGTACCTGAGGTAAGCCAAGATGGGAATCTACATTAGTATCGCCATGTCCCGGGAAGTGCTTTGCGGAAGCCAATACTCCTCCATCCAAAAGTCCCTTCATCATAGCAACACTGTATTTTGCTACCTGATTTGGCTCATCCCCATAACTTCTCACCCCAATTACCGGATTGTCCATATTAGAATTGATATCTGCTACCGGAGCCAAGTTAAAGTTAAATCCTAAGGTTCTTAACTGTTCTCCTGTAATCTTACCCGCCTCATAAATATTCTTTTCATCCTTGGTTGCGGCAAGTGCCATCGCTCCTGGAATATTAACGCTATCATCAGAGAGTCTGGTTACCATGCCTCCCTCTTGGTCTATCGTAATAAAGGCACTATGTCCAGTGTACTTTTTTGAAAGTTTAGAAAGTCCATCACACAACGTTTTTAATTGGTTTGCATTCACAATATTATGCTTAAATAAAATGAAATTTCCAATTTTATAATTTCGAATAAAATCCTCTAATTCACTATCAATTGCAGTTCCAGGAAAACCTGCTACAATTCGCTGCCCAACTTTTCCTCTGATTGATAAATTCATAATTTTCCTCCTAATAAAGATGATACTTTACTTTTTTATCCTTAAACTTTTCCAATTGTATCTGATTCTTTTCTAAGATTTCATAACTATTCCAATTCTCGTTTTCAAAAACGCTGCTACCTGCAAGCAGACTAATAAAAGGTTTTTTTCCCTCGGATACAGGCTTTAAAAAGCAAAATTTCTCATGAAACAAATTTTTAATTGCCTCTAATACCACAAGTCCTGTTTTATAGCTTTCATAACTATGATAATCGGTCACATGAATATGAACTCCTTGGCAAAACTCCCCTTTGTGTTTTGAACTGGTTGGGGTAAAGTATGCTGGTGTAAATGCAACTCCCTTTAAGTTTATAGTTCTTAGATAAGAGAGTAATCGTTTGGAATCAATATATGGTGCACCAATAATTTCAAACGGGCAGGAAGTTCCTCTTCCTTCTGAAACATTGGTGCCTTCAAACAGACAAGTTCCGGTATACAAAAGCACCGTATCAAATCTTGGCATCCCTAAACTTGGCATGATAAACGTCTGTTTTGTCTCTGGAAATAATTCGTTTCTATTTAAGCCAGAGCAAGGAATAATGGTCAGCTTACAACCAAGCTTTTCTTCCTCATTTACCATACCAGCAAGTTCGCCAATCGTTAACCCATAACGGGTAGCAATCGGATAGGCACCGACAAAACTTTTATATTCTGGTTCTAGCACATTTCCTTCGACGATATCTCCACCAAGCGGATTTGACCTATCCAGGATGATTAGCTCTTTTCCGTACTTCGCACAATCCTCCAGTGCATAGATCATAGTTGAAATAAAGGTATAATAACGAACCCCGAGATCTTGGATATCATAAACTATGGCATCAACATTCTCTAACATCTCCTCCGTAAACCGTTTGGAATCCTCTCGGTATAAGCTATAAACAGGTAATCCTGTTTCCTCATCAGTATAAGTTGCAACAGTCTGTCCTGCCTCCTTATCCCCTCTGACCCCATGCTCTGGGGCAAACAACGCAGTCATGTGATACCTTTCATTCAAAATATCTATGGTTGAATTAAAATTATGATTGACTCCGGATATGGAAGTAATCAAACCCAAGCGCTTGTTTTTAAAGGTTGTTTCATAGGACCTTAAATTATCTATTCCTTTTAAAATCATAGTATATTGACAACTCCTTTAATTTATAGTTAAATAGTTACATAACATTCATTGTATGATGAAATTAAATTACATAAACTGAACAAGTTTCTTGAATTACTTTTATACCAATTACACTGAATTCCCATTATAAAAACTGTTTCTATAATGTCAGTAAAGTCAAATGTGTAATTTCAAGTAATATAACAATTAAATATAATCATAGCTTTAACACCTAAATCAAGTCACGAAAGGAACGTGCGACTATGAACCAGCTTGTAAATTTAGTAAATAAGCAAGAAAGATTAGTTATTGGTTTAATGAGCGGAACCTGTACCGATGGTATTGATGCTGCTCTCGTAAGGATAAGTGGAACAGGAATACATACGAAAGTTCAACTAATTGATTTTATTACAATCCCATATGAGAATGAGCTACGCACAAAGTTACTGCAGATTGCTTCTGGTAATTATGGCGGTAGTTATGAAATTAGTAAAATGAACTTTTTACTTGGAAAACTATCTGCAGATGCATGCTTATCTGTATGTAAAAGTGCTGCGATATCACCTTCCATGGTAGATTTTATTGGCAGTCATGGACATACGATTTATCACCAACCCGTTGAAGAAGATTACTTTGAAGAAAAAGTCACCTCTACTCTACAGATTGGAGAAGCTGCGGTAATCAGTGAAATCATGAAGTGCCCTGTCGTAGCTGATTTTCGTGTTCGCGATATAGCAGCTGGTGGACTAGGTGCTCCACTGGTTCCTTACTCCGAGTTCTTACTTTACAGTGAGGCCACACAAAACATTGCCCTGCAAAATATCGGCGGTATTGGTAATATAACTTTCTTACCAGCAAGCGGTAATATGGAACATATCCTGGCTTTTGATACAGGCCCCGGAAATATGATTATCGACTCTTTAGTATCTATCTATACAAACATGCAGCAAACCTATGACGACGGAGGAAAAATTGCTGCAAGCGGTACAGTTCATACGAAATTGCTTGAATGGTTATTGACTGATCCTTATCTCTATGCAAAACCTCCAAAAACAACCGGCAGAGAATACTATGGTACCGATTTTGTGGAAAGGCTTTGTGAAAAGGCAGCCTCCTATCAGTTATCCTATCCTGATATCATAGCAACAGCAACAATGTTTACCGCAAAAGCAATTGAAATCAATGTATTGCAAAATCTACCTGACAAATTGCTTCCAGATAGACTAATTGTTGGCGGGGGCGGCAGTCAAAACAATACTCTGATGAAATTCATTACCGAGTGTCTTCCAATGTGTAAAGTAATGACCAACGAAGACATCGGTTTTGACAGCAATGCTAAAGAAGCTGTTGCATTTGCTATTTTAGCGAATGAAACGATCTTTGGTAATACCAATAATGTTCCTTCCGCAACTGGCGCCAGTCATGCGGTTGTGATGGGGAAAATATCAATATAAAGAAAAAAATTACTATCTTTTTATATGGTGCAAAAGCACCAAAATGGAGGTTACTATGACGAATATCGAAATCAAAACCAGGAGTATTATGGATTCTCTAAATAATTCTGAAAGAAAAGTTGCTACGTACTTTTTAAATAACATCGAGAATATATTCTCTATTCCAATTGCCCGCCTTGCACAAGAATCCGGTGTCAGCCAGGTGACTTGGATTCGCTTTTGTAAAGCAATCGGGTTTGATGGTTTAAAAGACTTAAAAAAGAGTCTTTTCATCGAATTAAACAGCTCCACGTCGGAAGTGAATGATACTTCCGACTTCTCTGATATCAAGAAACACAGTACATTGGAACAAATGTGTAACACCATCCGAAATACAACACTTCAGGCAGTAGAAGACACTATGAAATTAATCGATTATGATACTTTAAAAAAAGTTGTCTCCATTCTGTCCAAAGCTTCCTGTATTAAGCTATTTGGCGTTGGTGCCTCTGCTTTGGTAGCAGATGACTTTTGTAAAAAGCTTCTACGAATCAATAAAAATGTAACATTTAGCTATGATATGCACACTCAGTTAACCTATGGTGCAAATGCACGCCCAGAAGATGTAGCGGTCATCTTTTCTTATTCTGGGACTACGAAAGAGATGCTTGAAATCATGGATTTAGCAAAAAAATCAAATTGTCCTACCATAGCAATCACGAAGTATACTAAAAGTCCTCTGGTCGCTAGTGCAGACTACTCTCTTTATATTTCCGCTCCTGAAATTAACTACCGCAGCGGTGCTATGAGTAGCCGTATCGCACAGTTAACCATCGTTGATTTACTCTTTACCAGCCTTGCGAATAAGAATTATAACTCAGTTGAAAAGTATCTAGAAAAGAGTTCGGAAGTGTGTCGAAGCCACAGGGTCTAAGCTATTATACTTGATATATGTCCATTCGCCTTGTTGATTGCTTCTTCTGCTTTGGCTGCAGTTAGATTGCATTTTAGCATGACAATTGCAGTTTTAGCAGAAAAATCACAAGCTTCTAAGGTTTTTCTTGCAGTAGAATCTTCTGCTCCCGTTATCGTTCTAACAATCATAACAGCACGCTCTACTAACTTCTCATTTGTGGCTTTTAGATCTACCATTAAGTTTCCATACACTTTTCCAAGCTTTATCATTACAGAAGTACTAAGCATATTTAATACCATTTTTTGTGCGGTACCGCTTTTTAATCTGGTAGAACCAGTAATTACTTCCGGACCAGTCTGAAGAGTGATTGCAATATCCGTGAGTGCAATTAGCGGTGAGTTCGTACTGCAAGTTACGCTTATGGTCTTTGCACCAATACTTTTTGCATAAGATACAGCTCCTATCACATAGGGGGTTCTTCCGCTTGCTGCAATACCAACCAAAATATCATTCTCGGAAAAACCGATTGCTTTTAGATCCTCTGCTCCTAAGTCTAGATTATCTTCCGCACCTTCTACAGCTTTCACAAATGCCATAACTCCGCCTGCAATCAGTGCCTGGACTAATTCAGGATCTGTCCCAAAGGTTGGAGGACATTCTACTGCATCAAGGATTCCAAGTCTCCCAGAAGTTCCACATCCGGTATAAATCAGCCTTCCACCAGCTGCCATCTTCTCATAAGTTAAATCAACCGCTTCCTTGATATGTTCTAATTCTTTTTCCACCGCATATGCTACTTTTTTATCTTCATCGTTCATTAGTTTGAGGACTTCCAATGTAGAAAGAATGTCGATATTTTTTGTTCGTTCATTTTTTTGTTCAGTATCTAAAATATTTAATTCAACCATAGTCTTTACCTCTCTATTTCATCAGCCCTTAACGGAACCAACAGTAAGTCCTTTCACAAAATACTTCTGTAAAAATGGATATAAAATAATAATTGGTAACGTGGATGTTATAATCACTGCTGATTTGATGGATATCGCAATTGTTGCTTTATCTGCTGATCCCGCAGCATCACCTACCATTGTGGTGCCATTTACAATATTTCTTAAAAATAACATAACCGGGAACTGTTTGGTATCTAAGTAAATTAAGCCGTTAAACCAATCATTCCAGAAAAATACTGCCGTATACAGACCAATCGTAGCTAAGGCTGCCTTGGAAAGTGGAACAACGATTTTTCTTAATACTCCAAAATAACTTAAACCATCAATTAGTGCAGCTTCTTCGATCTCTGCCGGTAATGATTTAAAGAAATTGATTAATATAATCAGATTAAACTGGTTGATAGCAAATGGCAATAACATTGCAAATCTTGTTCCTGTCAACCCTAGATTGGATATCAGTAAATAATTCGGAATCAAACCACCTGAAAAGAACATTGAAAACACAACGATTTTCATAGCCAGCTTTTGTCCAAATAAATTAGGTTTTGATAATGGATAAGCAAATAATGTAGTCATAATCAAGGAAATTAAAGTTCCTACTCCGGTGTAAAAGATGGTATTTCCATAAGCCCTAAAGAAGTTAGGATATGTAAATATTTGCTTATATGCTTCAAAATTAATCCCCACTGGTATAAGAGAAACCTTATTATTCACGATTGCCTTCGGATCAGAAAGTGATACCGCAAGCATATAGATAAATGGCACTAAGCATACCAAGAGCACAAGAATCATAATGAAATAGATAATTGCGTCGAATATGATATTGCCTTTTGTACGATATTTTTTCAAGGGGCACCTCCTAATAGATTCCATCTCCGGTAAACTTCTTACTTAATGTATTGGAAGTAGAAACTAAAACTACTCCAATAATTCCGCTAAATAATCCTATCGCTGTTGCGTAGGAATAATTCTGATTCGCAAGGCCAGTTCGATAAACTAAAGTATCAATAATATCACTTACTTTTGAATTTGAAGGTGTATACATTAATAAGACCTTTTCAAATCCAAGGCTTAACATACGTCCAACATTTAAGATAAGCATTACCATAATCGTAGGAAGAATGGATGGAATCGTTACATGGATAATCTGTTTTAATCGATTTGCTCCATCAATTTGAGCTGCTTCAAATAAATCAGCACTGATTCCAGTAATTGCAGCCAAGTAGATGATTGCTGTCCATCCGGTAAATTGCCAAGTGTCTGTTAATACATAAAGCCATCTAAAATACTGTGGTTCATTCATAAAATAGATTGATTCCATCCCAAAAACGTTATGTAAAAAATGATTTAATAATCCGGAACTTGGGGAAAGTAATTCTCCTAAGATTGCTATAACAACAATAGTAGATATAAATCTAGGCATATAGGAAACGGTTTGTACAACTTTCTTAAACCTTACATTTCTCACTTCATTTAAGAGGATGGCGAAAAGAATGGGAATTGGAAAATTAATAATTAGATTCATAAACGATATCGTAAATGTATTACGAAAAGCTCTCCAAAAAGCAGGATCCTTCATGAATGTCTCAAAATACTTAAACCCAACCCAACTAACCCCGTAAGGCCCCATACCAGGACGATAACGGCGAAATGCCAATATATTACCGAACATCGGTATGTACTTAAATATGATAAAATATACGATTGGCAATACCATCATCGCATAGAGCTGCCAGTAGCGACGTAGATGTCTTTGCTTACTGCCTCTAACCGTAGGTACCTGCACTTGTTTGCTTTTCTTTTTATCTAAGGACATATAAAACCTCCCAACTTTTATAAAAAGGCTACCCTTAAGTTCAAAGGGTAGCCTCAGTATTATGAAAGCTTAATTAAGATGATCATTATAAATCTTACAGAATTCGTCGATTCTTAATGTTTTCATCTCATCTACATAAGCATCCCAATCATTTTCTACACTCTTCTTACCTGTTATAAATGCGTCTGCCCAAACTTCGAAGGTATCAAGTAATGGAGTTTGCATCACGCCCGCATCTTCTGCTGTCATATCATCAAACAATGGTGTTGGAGGTATCTCTTGGATTACATCTCCCATAGCAGCTACTTCTTTATTGATACGAGCATAATTCTCATCATATTTTGTCATCTCACGTTCATTAATCCAAACCATCTGGGTAACGTCAGAACCACAGCCGTATTTCACTTGAAGTGTTTTATAAACACCTTCTGCTGAATTTACTAACTCATCAGAATACTTTATTGTTCCGTTTTCCTCTGTATATGTAACGCCTTCTACTCCTAAACACCATAACTTAGCACCTTCTTCAGAGTAAAATACTTCATCGATTGTTCTTACAACTCTTTCAAAATCTTTTCTTTCTGCAGTTGCAGCTGGGAACATGATACCTGAACCAGTACGGCTCTTTGGCTGATGATGCGCGCCAGCAGGACCTTCCAAAGCTGGATACATCTGTAATCGAAAGCCTTCAATTTCAGAAGAAGCTGTTACGCCACCAATCTGGTCGTAGTATGCATAAGTAGCCATTGATTTTCCGCTTGCCATCTTTTGAGACCATGCGTCGCCATCGATTGGGTCTGCCATTTCAGGATCAAGTAAACCTTCTGCATAAAGTTTTGCAAGGTAAGCAATATATTCTTTATAACCTTCACTGATAGCTCCTGCAAAATATTCACCTTTTTCATAATCCCAACTTAAGGTATTGGTTCCAGAAGCACCATTCTTACCTACACTAATACCAAAGGATGGCATTGTCATACGGTATAATACACGAGGGCCAGCTAAGATAGTCAGAGGATAGGAATCCGGATTTTTAGCCTTGTAAGCCTTTAAGATGTTATATAAGTCATCAAAGGTCTTAGGTGCTGTCAAACCTTCTGCCTCAAGGAAATCCTCTCTTAAAATAAGACCGCCATCATAGAAAGGAACGTCGAATAAGCTAGGCATATAATAACGTTTTCCGTCTGCAAGATTTAATAAATTAAGTGCACCAGTTAATCCAAACTCTTCTACACGTGCATTAAAGTTCGGTGTATAATCAGAATAGTCACTAATTGGTACTAGGGCTCCATTTAGAGCTAGAGATGCATTTTCTCCCTTTGTTGTCTGATAAAGAATAACATCCGGAGTGTTATTTCCTGTGTTTAATGTTAAGGAAACTTTCGTTGCATAATCTGCAATCGGAATTACTTCGAAATCAAAATCAACGTTGAATTTTTTCTCCGCTTCCTGCACTGTTAGCCAATCTTCTTTAAATGGTAAGGTTGCATTGTCTGAGTAATAAATCTTAATTTTAACAGGTTCTTGGTTTTCAGAATCTTGATTTCCTGGTTCTTGTTTATCAGGTTCTTTTGCACCACTCGTTACTTCGTTTCCTGGATCTTTTGCGCCTGTTTCATTCGATCCTTTTTTCTGACCACAAGCTGCAAATAAACTTATTACCATGGTCAGCGTCAACAGTAATGTTACCAGTTTTTTCATAGTAAAATCCTCCTCCAAAATTTAATTGCATTGTTTCATACTTCCAGTAATAAGAAGTGGGAAAATTGCATTTCATTTCACACAATCACTCTTCGCAAATCTGCCAGAATAAAAGTGGGTAATCATTCTCACTCCCTTTCCTGATTATGATAATAAGATACATAAATTTGATTGTTCCCCTACACCTCATAAGTGTTTCTAAAATCGTTTTCACTTATTTGCGGAATCGAAATCATATCCTATCATTGTATTCCGCATAATATGAATTTATGTTTCATATTATTTATTTTTTTATGTATCTTTATTTCATATTTGTATACTAACACTATCTAGTAAAATAGTCAATAACTTATTGCAATTTAGTTATTAAATTTATTTTTTAACAATGAAATCTGTACTAAATGCACAAAAATAGCAAGCTAGGAATTTCGCCCTAGCTTGCTATGCTGTTTCTTAAATTTTTATATATCACTAATTCTACAAAAAATGAGGTAGTTATTACATTATTAAAATGGTCCATCAAAACCTATGAATATTATAGGAATAAGTTCTAACATTTATGCTACTGTATAAAAATATCAAACCTTAATGAAGTGTTGTATCATGAATCCAACGCCCCTTTAAGACACGAGGTACCGTAAAGAGTGCTTTCACACACTCATCACTGCTTAGTATAAAGTAAACCCATACTGGCGGAAGATGAAGTACAAGGGTTGCAAGTAATCCACCGCCAAGTTTTATTATCCATAAGGTCAATACATCAAATGTAGCACAGTAAAGGGTATCCCCTGCTCCACGTAATATTCCGGCCATAGTTAATACAGATAAGGCTTGAAAGAATAAGAGGTAAGCAGATACAAACAGCATTTGACGAATCAATTCCGCTGTTTCCTTGGAAGCCTCAATAAAGGTTGGAGCGATTGGACGCAATAAGATTACAGCAAAAGCAACAATCCCACCTAATACCACACTGACACGTATTAACTTATTGGCTAGCTTTTTCGCGTCTTCTTCTCGTCCTTCCCCAATTAGATTTCCTATGATGATACTTGATCCTACACCAATACCAATCATAATGATTCCGGCTAGCTGTTGTACCACATTAATGAGGCTGGAGGCTGTAAGGAAACTAACACCCATGCGGCCTATAATTGCAGACTGTACAGCAATACCAAGTCCCCAGTTTACCTCACTCATAAGGACGGGTGCACTATAACGTACCAAAGATCGAAAATACTGTCTTGATTTCTTAAATATGTAAGATAATCTCATCTTAAGTACTTTCTCACCTTTATACATATAAATAACAACTAAAACACTCTCTAGAATTCTACAAATTAGGGTCGCGATTGCCGCTCCTTCAATCTCCATTCGTGGAAATCCTAGTTTTCCATAGATAAAGATATAATTCAATATCACATTGGTGATTAGTGAGATTCCATAGATGTACATTGAAATTTTTACATTCTTAATACTACGAAGCCCCATTAAATACACTCCGGTAAAACCAGAGAATAGATAAGAAAAACCAATGATACGAAGATATTTTGAGCCATACATAATAACTTCAGGTTCATTCGTAAAAATAGACATTGCTTGATTTGGAAAGGCAAGCACAACCAGTCCCATCAGGGCTCCCATAATGATACCAACACGAATCATAAATCCTAATATAGTTTTAATTGGCTCCATTTCCTTTTTACCAAAGTATTGAGCATTCAATACTACAGAACCAGATGCCAGTCCAAACAATACTGTAGTAAAAATAAAATAGACCAAATTCGCCTGGGAGATTCCCGATAACTGCACCTCACTAATATTTCCAATCATCAATGTATCCGCGGTACTTACTCCTACATTAATTAAATTCTGTAAGGCAATTGGAATTGCAACCATGAGAAGTGTTTTCATGACATGGTCTTGATTTTTCTTTATTTCTTTTGTGTTCTTTTGCATCTAAAACTCCTATTCTACTTATACAACGTTTCACCGTATTCCCAAATAGTAGATTGCATTCAATTACATAAAATATGCCAAAGTAATTTAGAAATCTAATGTTACCTTGGCATTTTTATTTTAGCTATATATATCTATTTGATGCTTCTTACTTGATTACGGTCTTTCCGCCCATATATGGCTGTAATGCTTTTGGAATGTTTACGCTGCCGTCCGCATTTAAGTTATTCTCTAAGAATGCAATTAACATTCTTGGTGGAGCAACTACTGTGTTGTTAAGAGTATGAGCAAAGTACTTGCCACCTTCCCCAACCACACGTATTTTTAAACGACGAGCCTGAGCATCGCCAAGATTAGAACAGCTACCAACTTCGAAGTACTTCTTCTGTCTTGGAGACCATGCTTCTACGTCGATGGACTTTACCTTAAGGTCTGCAAGATCACCAGAACAGCACTCTAGGGTACGCACAGGAATATCCAAAGAACGGAATAAATCAACAGTATTTTGCCATAGCTTCTCAAACCACATCATACTTTCTTCAGGTTTACATACTACAATCATTTCCTGCTTCTCGAATTGATGGATACGATAAACTCCTCTCTCCTCAATACCATGAGCCCCTTTTTCTTTACGGAAACATGGAGAATAGCTTGTTAATGTTTGTGGAAGTGTCTCTTCTGGTAAAATAGTATCGATGAACTTACCAATCATGGAATGTTCACTTGTTCCAATAAGGTAAAGGTCTTCCCCTTCAATCTTATACATCATGGCATCCATCTCAGCAAAACTCATAACGCCAGTAACAACATCGCTACGAATCATAAATGGAGGGATACAGTAAGTAAATCCACGATCAATCATGAAATCTCTTGCATAAGAAATTACTGCAGAGTGAAGTCTTGCGATATCTCCCATTAAATAATAGAAGCCATTTCCTGCTACTTTTCTAGCACTATCAAGATCTAAGCCATTGAATTTTTCCATAATTTCTGCATGATAAGGAATCTCGAAATCAGGAACCACAGGCTCACCATAACGCTTGATCTCCACATTTTCACTATCATCTTTCCCAATTGGTACGCTTTCGTCAATGATGTTTGGAAGTGTCATCATGATTGTCTTAATTCTTTCCTGAAGCTCAGTTTCTCTTGCTTCAAGCTCGGCTAAACGCTCAGACTCTTTTGTAACAAGTTTCTTCATCTCTTCCGCTTCTTCTCGTTTTCCCTGAGCCATTAAACCACCGATTTTTTTAGAAATTGCATTACGATCCGCTCTTAAGTTGTCTGCTTCTCCTTTTGCATTTCTTGACTCCACATCTAATTCAATAACCTCATCTACTAATGGAAGCTTATGATCCTGAAACTTATTTTTAATGTTTTGTTTTACGATTTCAGGATTTTCTCTAACAAATTTTAAATCTAACATGTGTATCCTCCTTTTTACGTTACAGTAAATTAATGTATCTCGTGACTGTGATATTTAAAGATAAATTATTGTCTTATTCTTTCCTAATTTTACTCTGAAGAAAGTTATTTCTATATCGCCTGTCACATTGCGTGCTGAGGTAAAAAGGATATAAAAAAACCTTTCACCTCATGCATTTTCACATGGGACGAAAGGATTCCGCGTTGCCACCCAAATTGCCGATAACTCGGCCACTCAATAAAGTACTCTAAAGGGTACTAACCTTGCAGCTTTCACTGCCGGCTCCAAAAGTGGAAAGATTTTTTCTTTGACCGATTCTCACCAACCATCGGCTCTCTGAACAAATACCAAAATCGTAGCTTTTATCATCACCGCTATAACTTATAGTTTTGCTTATTATAAACTATTTATTCTATATTTTCAAGTAGATATTTTGAATTGTTTACATCATGTAGCTTATTCTATTACTTATATCAAGTAAATTGGCTCAAGGTAAAATGCTAATTCAAACTACACCCACTAACCTAAATTATTCATGTGAACATTGTTAGTATCCTTCAACGTTATTTCCACAAAGGTGCAAAGGAAAGAAACACTGCACAAAGGAATGAAACACAGCACGAATGAAATCAACATGAATAATTTAGGTGATAAAGCTTTTATTTCACAATAAATTTTTGCAACCAAGCATCAAAAGCACCTGCAATCTCTTGCATATACTTAATTGTTCTATCACTTGAGATATTTCCCTGTTCATCTAAACTATCTACGATATTCGAAAGATAAGCTTCTGGTTGCTGCATCGTATATACGTTTAAAAATGATAATACTTGACGTAAATGATGATTTGCGCCAAATCCTCCGATATTTCCTGGTGAAACACTTAGGATAGCTCCTGGCTTACCTGACCATACATTTTGCCCATATGGCCTTGAAGCAATGTCTAATGCATTCTTAAGAACAGGTGGAATTGAACGATTGTATTCTGGTGTTACAAACAAAAAACCATCCAATTCTTTTACTTCTTTTCGGAAATTCTCCCATTCCTTCGGGGTTGTCCCATCCTCATCAAAATCTTGATTAAACATCTGTAACTTACTGATATCAATTATTTTCATTTCATATTTTTCTGGCATAAGAGAATGAAAGGTTGCTGCTACCTTTTTACAAAAGGAATCTCTTCTTAGACTACCAACAAAAACACCAATTGTTACGCTCATTTTTATTACCTCCTTAATTATATGTAAATTTTTATATTATAGCTGTTAACGTTGCAAAAATTAACTTTTATCAGAGTTTTAAAATTCAACTTCTGATTATTCTTATTATAGTGCGATAATTAAAGAAGGTCAAGCTTCCTAGTATCGCCACTCAGGCTTATCAAATCTTATACTTAGAGGTGAAAATAGTTTGTCGCGCCGAACCCCTAGGGTGAGTGCGCATCCCTCTGAGAGTTTTTCACAGATAAGAAATTGCGTTGCAATTTCCTATCTATGTATAAAGTGACTTTGCCACTCTTTCTTCTCTGATATCTTTATTAAAATTCAATTCCTAATCGCGCTGGTTGATTTTTGTCATAAGGATGCTTTATTTTCTTCATCTCGGTAACGTAGTCAGCAAGATCAAGTAATTCCTCCTTGGGATCTCTTCCTGTAAGAATCACTTCCAAATCTCTTGGTTTTTCTTTTAAAAATTCTACTAGCGTGTCTCTATGAATCATTTCATAGTTATACGTAGATATGATTTCATCCAAAATCAAAATATCAACATCTTTTGCCATTGCGACAGCTTTTTGCAAGAGATCCTGATATGCTTGCTTTGCAACTATCTTATCCTCTTCTTTCATAAACTTAAAAAATCCAAAGTTTCGTTTCTCTGTTAAAACAGTAATGTTAGGAACCTCACGAAGGATTTGAAACTCTGATGAAGTTCCATCCTTAAAAAACTGTACGATAAGGACTTTTAAACCACTTCCAGCTGCACGTACGGATAATCCCATAGCAGCAGTAGTTTTTCCCTTTCCATCACCACAATAAATATGAATCATTCCTGTTTCTTTCATACGCCTTCCTCCATAATCTGATAAATTTTTTCCATATCTAGAGCATCTCTTACAGCATCTGCTAACTTATCATACTGCTCTTCTTTATATTTTTTATAACTGAATTCAAAAATTTCATCCAAAGCAATCCCTTTTTTCTCACAAAGGGTACCTATGATTTCTTTGCAAATACCCTCTTCGTCAAAAATACCATGCAGATAGGTTCCATATACGTTATCTCCATTGGATCGTAAAACAGAAGTGATAGCTCTATCCTCCACATACTTTTTAGCAGCTTTATCTGAGAAAGAGCCATCATTAACTGGGACTTTGGATATCCATGTACTCTCTCCCATATGAATTTCATACCCCTGATAAGTTTTCCCGGTTAATCCAGATAGCATACCCGTTACTTCACCAAAAGTTCCTCTGTTTTGCTTTCTAATTTTTTCTTTAGAAAAAACAGTATCTACAGGGAGCAAGGATAGCCCTTTTATCTCTCCACCACCTTCTACTCCAAAAGGGTCACGAAGCATTTCCCCTAACATCTGATAACCACCACAGATACCAAAAATTAAGCTTTTTTTCGCTTGTGCCTTTAAAATGGCAGCCTCAAGACCAGATTCCCTTAAAAATTTTAAATCAGCAATTGTATTTTTCGTTCCAGGTAAGATAATCATATCAGGTTCTAATAGTTCAGAAACCTTCGCTATATATCGAACTGATACGTTCGGAAAACGTTCCAGATTGTGAAAGTCAGTATAATTTGAGATTCTTGGTAGACGAATCACAGCGATATCAATCTTTTTTGCCATCTTTTTAAGAAAACGTTCCGAGATACTATCCTCTTCTTCAATATCAACCTTCGTATAGGGAACCACTCCAACAAAAGGAATATCAGCAATTGGATTTAGCCTATCACTTAGCATCGTAAGACCAGGTTCTAAAATTTTTACATCTCCACGGAACTTGTTAATAATCATTCCTTTCACCATCGCACGTTCTTCTTCCGCTAATAGAGCAATGGTTCCATATAATTGGGCAAATACTCCGCCTCTGTCGATATCCCCCACTAAAAGAACTGGAGCTTTTGCCATACGTGCCATTCCCATGTTTACGATGTCTTCTGATTTTAAGTTGATTTCCGCAGGACTTCCTGCACCTTCAATTACAATGATGTCATACTCTTTCTCAAGCGTATGATATGCATGCATAATTTCAGGAATAAGTTCTTTCTTGTATTTAAAGTAGTTAGAAGCTGTCATATTGCCACGTACTTCTCCATTTACTATGACCTGAGAACCAACATCAGTCGTCGGCTTAAGAAGAATTGGATTCATCAATACGCTTGGCTTTATACCTGCTGCCTCCGCCTGTACCACTTGTGCTCTTCCCATCTCATAACCATCTTCCGTAATAAAGGAATTTAAAGCCATGTTTTGTGACTTAAATGGAGCCACCTTATAGCCATCCTGCTTTAGTATACGGCAAAGAGCTGTTACTAATAGGCTCTTCCCTGCACTGGACATGGTTCCCTGTATCATTATTGACTTTGCCATGGCTGCTCTCCTTCACATTTTTTATTACTTAGTTTTTATTGCTTAGTTCTTTCATTTCTTTTAACAAAATATCATTCTCTTCTTTTGATTTTATTGCGATACGATAGTAGCCTTTGGTCAATCCAATAAAATTACTGCAGTCTCGTATTAAGATTCCACGCTCTAATAATTTGTTATATAAGTCAATTATTGCTTTCAGTAAGAGAAAATTTGCTTCTCCTTCTATGACCTGTATATTACATTCTTTTATACCATGAAGTAACCTACTTCTCTCTAACTCAATCTGTGTCTTAGCTTTTAGAAAAAAATCTTCACATTTACAAGCGGCTATTCCTGCAAGCTGCGCACAGGTAGATACATTCCAAGTTTGACTAGTTTCACTCATCCTCTGATAGAGTTCGTAATCAGAACAAATTGCGTAACCTAACCGAACACCCGCCATCCCATAACTTTTTGTAAACGCTTTTAGCACAAATAAGTTTGGATACTTGCTACATTCCCCTACCAGCGAAATTGCACCCCTTACCCATTCTAAAAAGCACTCATCCACAAATAGTCTGACACTGTGCTCTTTGCATTTCATAAGTAGTTTTTGTAACAAATCATAGGAAATACATATCCCAGTAGGATTATTGGGATTACATAAATAAACAGTATCGAGTTCTCTTGTAATCCTATCTAAAATATCTTTGGGAAGAGTGAATCCCCTCTCTTCCTTTAAATAATAATAAGTAATCTCTGCTTCCAGACCGTTTAGTGACTGCGCATACTCACAAAACGTTGGAGCTATTATTAGTACCTTCTTAGGCTTAGTTGCAATCGCATAGGAAAAAATTAATTCTGCAGCACCATTTCCACAGAATATAAGCTCCTTTGATACCTTTTCCTTCCTAGCAATCGCCTGTCTTAGTTCCTCACAATAAGGGTCCGGATATTGAGAAAGACATTCGCTTGCCTTAATGATAGCTTCCTTTACCAAAGGTGGGGTACCAAAGGGATTTAAATTTGCAGAATAATCTAACCGTATCTTTTGACGGTAGATATCACCTCCATGGGGATTTTCCTGATGTAATAACATATTTGACCTCATTTCTGCACATACGTAAAATTAATTTTTCTTGCACGTACATGTTATGGTTATATTGCAGACACAAACTTACTGTATGCACACTTACGGAATGGACTTGATGTATCCTGTTTACAGCATCCCGATTTTAACAATCAGGCAGACACCCATACAAAGGAATGCACTTACATATAATAATACATTGGCTCTTTTGATATCATTCTTTTGAATCTTTCTGACCGAATCACCAATGAACTCCTTTTTATGTAGAACTCCATGATAATAAGCATCTCCTGCTAACTGTATTCCAAGGGCTCCTGCACAAACTGCTTCCGTTTGGGCAGAATTCGGACTGGCATGTTGATAACGATATTTTAAAAAGGTTTTGACTGCTCTCTTCATGGAATATATCTTACCTTCCATATTGGAAGAAAAGATAGCATAATATATCTTACAAATACCACTAGCCAAAATCATAAACAAGGCAGATACTCTTGATGGGATAAAATTAGCTACATCATCCAACCTAGCTGCTACCCTACCAAAATAAAGATATCTCTCATTCTTATAGGCAACCATAGAATCCATGGTGTTAATTGCTTTATAAATAAATCCTAAAACAGGTCCTCCCAGTGCTAGATAAAGCATTGGTGCTATAATTCCATCCGAAGTATTCTCCGCCACAGTTTCTACAGCTGCCTTTATAATTCCTTCTTCCGTTAAAGATTTCGTATCTCTACCGACAATCATGGAGAGCTGATATCTTGCCTTTGTAAGATCCTCCTTATCTATTTCCTTATAAACTTTCATGCTTTCTACACGGAGTGATTTGGTAGCAAAAATCTGGTAGCACATCACTGTCTCCAGAATAAGCCTTACCATTGGATGAAGTAATCCAGAAAAATACAGACATAAAAAAGGTAGAAATCCTGAGATGCTGATTACTACAACGCAAAGAAAGCCTCCAGCAATCAATTCACCACGTTTCGTTTTTGGAAAATATGTTCGTAACATCTTTTCACTAGAAGATATCAGCTTTCCAATAAAGCATACTGGATGTGGAATAGAATGAGGGTCTCCAAGGATTAAATCTATGAGAAATCCTAAGAAAAATGCTAAAATTGTTAAATCCATAAAATTCTCCATTCTTGTGCTTGTATTTTGCACCTGACGGATTAGTGCTATTCAAGTACTTCTTGCGTGTGATAATTAATTTAATTTTCACACCATCCTAACCATCCGTGCTACCTCTAACTATCCGTCCCCCCTAAATATCGGAAATTACTTCTAACCTTCCATCTTCCATAGCGGTTAGCAGATATCCATTCCCATTCTCACAGCCCCAGGCATAATAATCTTTCATTTCCATTGCGAATGCGGATAAGATAGCCATGATAGTTCCACCATGGACGATAAAAACTGCGTCAACAGTTCTGTTTATTTTATTATTTGAGGCTGTTGTCTCTTGGTAAAGTTCCTTAATCACTTGTTTATAAGCTTCCCTGCAGCGGTATTCAAAGGCTTCTCTTGATTCTCCTAATGGGAACGGAGCCTTTCCATTCGAATCAATCCATTGCTGATATAATGGCTCCACGGAAAGCTGCTTATAATTCTTCCCCTCAAATAGACCAAAATCACATTCTCTAAAATCAGATACCAGTTTAAATTCTCTGTTAGGATAAAGTAAATTTACGGTCATCTGGCAGCGAAGCATCGGAGAACAATAAATGTTTTCTGCATCTGGATAGAAACCTCTTATTTTCTTTGATAAAAGTCCATTGATTCCCTCTTCACATAAGGGTTCGTCCGTCTTACCAAGATAGCATTTGCGGAGATTTCCTTGCGTTAGCCCATGCCTAATAAGTGCAATTTGCTTCATCTTTTATTATCACTCCAATTCCATAATATACACGGTGTACTTTTCTACTAAGCTTGGCAATCTCACAGAGTACTCGCCCAACTACCTCCCGATAACTCCTTTCAAAAGCTTCCATAGGCACTACACCAAGTCCAACTTCATCGCAGAGAATAAAACAATTCGGAGTTTTCTCTAGATATCTGCAAAGTCGTTCCAGATATTTTACTATCATCTCTTCTTCTGTAAATGAAGGATAATCTACCTTCATCCAGTCCCGAATGAGTTCCTGTAAAGAATAGAGAATCTGCTTTGTCTCATCTATTACGCCATCTGCAACAGTATCCATCGGTAATCCTGAAATCTTCCTAGTATATTCTAATTTTCCTGAGGCTCTACCACCAATGACCAGCTCCATAGATTATCACTCCTTCTGTAATTACAACAGCCAATCCAGCTATCAATTCACAACGCACTAAAAAGTAACCTGCTAAATCTCCTGTCGTACCACCAAACAATTGATATGACAATTTCTTATAGTGAAAAAAACAATACAAAGCAGCCAGCATGCCTACGGCTGCTAGAACCGGAGAAACCAATAACATACCTGTTATCGCAAGTACTAAGTAGATAACCATACTAATTGTTACCTTCTTTTTGTGCGCTACTTGCTGAAATGTTGCTACCAATCCATCTTTCTTTGCTGTCTGAAATCGAACCACCGCTAAACCACTTAAGGCTCTCGATACAACAAAGAATATGGCAAGGATTATACTGCTTTTAACCGTTAATACGGATACCATTCCAAAATACAATATAAAATAAACTACGCTGTGAATGATCGCAAATGCACCAGAATGTGGATCCTTTAAAATTTCTAATCTTCTTTCTTTGGGTTGATAAGAAGAAATGGCATCCATGGTATCGCAATAACCATCCATATGAATTCCTCCGGTTATCAAAATCGGAATTGCAGTTAGCAATGCTGCAATTAAAATATCACTAAGAGTAAGAAGATGACCTATTTGATAGGTCAGAAAGAATACTCCTCCAATGACACCTCCTATCATTGGAAAGAAGCATATCGCATATCGCATGGAGGATTCTTCCCATTCCTTCCTAGGAACTCTAATCTTAGAATACATGCTAAATGCAATCCATAATGAATTTAACCACTTCATAATAACCTCTATTCTGGCACCATCGCCTTATGATTCAAAGGAATTCCACAAACTACTTCAATTACATTCTCAAAGTTTTCCGCTAATCTCGCGTGTAGCTCTCCGAGCGCTTTGATATACAAGGAAGTACCCTCGTCGTAAACAAATCCATCAAAACCAATATCATTGGATACAACAATTAAGTGTGTTGTAGTTTCAGAAAGTAGCTTCACTTGTTTTAACACCCCATCCACTATCCCATCTGTTCCAATTCCCATTGGATCAAACATTTCATTCGCCAGTAGGTTCGATAAGCATTCCAGTAATACAACACTTTCTTTCGGAATGGTTACTTCATTTACCGCTAAGGACTTCTCAATCGTATGAAAGTTTCTTCCGCTTCGTAAGGAACGATGTCTTTTCACACGCTTCTTTCCTTCCTCCCCATACGCTTGCATCGTAGCCAGATAGTACACAGGCAATAAAAGAGTGGAAGCCAATTCTTCTGCATAGGCAGACTTACCACTCCCGCTGCCTCCAGTGATTAAGTATCTCATAATGGCTTATACTCCTTGATTTGTATCTCTGAAAAGGTTGGCATACTACGGTATTCACTTAGTGCCATTTCCAGTAGCGGCATCACTGCAACTGCTCCGGTTCCTTCTCCTAACGAAAGACGGCACTGGATGATAGGATTAAGTTTTAGTTCGTCAAGTATCCTTTGTGCCGCTGGTTCTCCTGACTGATGAGAAGCTACCATTGTGTATTGGCAGGATCTACACAATCTGGTTGCAAGTAGTGCAGCCGCTGATGAGATAAAGCCATCGATAATAATAGGTACTTCATAAAAGGCTCCTCCAAGAAAGACACCAACCATGGCAGCCAAATCAAATCCTCCAACCTTTTTTAAGACCTCCAAAGGTTCCTCCGGCTTTAAATTATGACGGGTAATTGCCTCTTCTATAATCTTTGCCTTATGAAAAATTCCTTCATTACTAAGTCCGGCACCCTTTCCTGTTACATCCTTTGCAGGAACTTTAAGGAGGGCAGCCGTAACAGCACTGCTAGTTGTCGTATTTCCAATCCCCATCTCCCCGGTAGCAATAATTTCATAACCTGATTCTTGGCATTCTTTCACTAACAGAATACCTGCTTCAATACACCTATATAACTCCTCTTCTGTCATGGCTTCCATCCTAGAAAAGTCTCTTGTTCCTCTTCTTGACTTTACATTACGCATTCCATCCACTTCTGTAAGCATACCGACATCAACTGGAATAACTTCTGTATTTGCCACCTTAGCAAAATGATTAATACTCGCTCTTCCATGAAGAATATTCCTAGCTACAACCGCTGTCACTTCACTTCCAGTCTGGGTAACGCCCTGTGCTACTATTCCATTGTCCGCACAAAAAACCAGACAGCAACGCTTCGTAAGCGTAATCTTAGGATTGACAGAAACTAGTGTTGCAATCGCATCCTCTAAATAACCTAATCCATAGAGCGGTTTCGCTATCTTATCCCAGTACTCTTTTGCTTCGCTTTTTCTTTCTTCCATTTCGTTAAATTCTTTTGTATTCAGCTGACTTATGATAAGTTTGCAATCAATTTCTCGCTCCATGCTTAAACCTTCCTTACCTCTTATTCCTATAAAAACTCTTTTTTATTGCTATATTTTCTCTATTGTATTCCTTGGGTACTGACAAGTAAATACAGAAATTGGATTTTGTGCATACATTAAATGATGTGATCCTAACTTCTTAGCTTTGCTGACGGAAAGTGTAACTACGTCAGTTTCGCAAAAATCAAATTCCTTCAAACAAGTCACAGCCTCTGCAATTGTCTCCAAACTAACTGCTGTAATTACGATTCGTACCTTCGGATTCTTAACAAGTAATGCTTTAAGAATAGCTTTTAGTTTTCCATTGGTACCTCCAAAGAAGGCATGTGTTGGAGCTTCTAAAGCATCAAATACTTCAGGAGCTATACCATGCACCGGTATCACTTGATCCACCATAAATTTCTTCCGGTTCGCTTCTATTAACGCAATCCCTTCTTCTTCTTTTTCTATGGCATACACTTTCCCCTCCGATAAAAAACGTCCTGCTTCAATCGCAACGGAACCTGTACCTGCTCCGATATCATAGAGTATCGCATCTTTTTTTAACTTTAGCTTTGATAGACAGATTATTCTGACTTCTTCTTTCGTCATTGGTATATTTCCTCGAACCCAGTGCTCCTCAGGGATACCAGGCGTTATTGTCTGTTCGTAATTTGCATTATAAATATACGCTAAGCATAAAGAATCCGTCATGATATGCCTGAAGTCTTCTGCAGTTCCCTCGATAATTCTTTCCTCTTCATAAGATAAGCATTCTCCAAGAGTAACCTTCACCTTACTTAACCCGTATTCACATAATTCTTCACACACTGTTCGAATCGAATTCTCCCTGCTAAGTAATACAACCACCTTTTGCGATGTACGTACCGTAGCAATCAAAGCTCCCTCTCTTCCGTGAAGACTTAGCAAGGTCACATTTTCCAAGGATTCATGAAGCTTAGATAAAAAGTATGAAACACTGCTGATACCACATATCGGTTCTACCTCGTAGTCTTTTAGTGCGGTGCGAAGTTTTTTGGCACCACTATATACGTTAATATCACCAGATAAAACAACTGCATACTGCTGATACTCTGGATGGATCTTAACAAATTCCAGAATCTTCTCCGGAACATATTCGTGATAAGAGTTCTTCGCATACATTGACACTGCTTCCACCATACGTTTCGCACCAATGACGCAGTCACTTTGTTTTAGAGCTTCTATTGCCTCCATGGTAAGAAGCTTCCTTGCGCCCGTTCCTATCCCTATGAGATAGAACTTTGGTTTTAAGTGTAATTGAAATGTGTTCTTTAAGTATTCTATTGTCTCCTCATAGGAATATCCCTGCTCTTTTACAGGTCTTCCAAGTATAAGCGCTTTTATCCCCTCTTCCTTTGCGGCAGATATTTTCTCCTGTAATCCTCCCTGTAATCCAGAGTCTTTCGTTACCAGATAGGAAATATGATACATCCTGATTAGGCTGCGGTTAAACTCTTCTGAAAATGGTCCCTGTATTGCTATAATATGAGAAGGCATGATTGCGCAATCAGAACAGGTTTTTAGAGAATCCTCCATAGGCAGCACTCTTACATAAAGACGTTCTTTAAAATTTCTAATTCTGCAATACTCTTTTAGATCTTTACTTCCAGTTGTTAATAAAATATTTCCTTCTTGATTGTTTAAATAATTCACTATCTCATCAATACTATCAAAACTTTCCTGTTTTGACAGATCACTCTTTCGTAACAACCGAAGGTATTTTGTATTTGTATTATCGCAGGCTGAAACAATATGCTTTGTTACTACCTGGGCATATGGATGAGTGGCATCTATCATCAGAGAAAAACGATTCTCTCTCATGATAAGCTCCATCTCATCTTGTTCCATTCTACCGCAGTGAATCACAGCATTACTTGTATTTAGCAGTGTTTCCCCGTACTCGGTAGCCACAAAAGCAGTTACCGTTACACCTTGACTAATTAAATAATTTACAATATTTCGCCCTTCGGTTGTGCCTGCAAATACACCGATTCTTACCAACGAAACTCCTCCTTTGCAACTGCAATTGTAACGCCATGCTTTGATTTTTTCTTCACGATAAGCTCCTTACTGCCAGAGGATAAAACCGCTGCTCTCTCACAGACATTATCTACTCCTGTGACAGATGCCACAAAATCCGAAGCCGTAAACTCACCCAGGGCTTCCTTTAAGTGCTCAGAAGAATAGCAGACAAAAGGAACCGAGTAGCGCTTCGCCAGTGCTATCATACCTTCTTCCTCTTTTTTTAAATCAATGGAGGAGATACTTTTGATTGCTTTTTGTTCCAGTTCATAGCTTATAAAAACTTCATTAATCAGTTCCTGTATCGTCTCAAGTGAAGCCCCTCTCCGACATCCAATCCCAAGGTGCAGGGATGGGTAGATTAATCGAAGTGTCTTATCAAATGGGGCTCGTTTATGATATGTCAGATAGATGCCAAGAGTTTTTAGTTCCTCTGCGATTTTCAGTCCAAAGGGCATTTCCTTTGGATAAAAAAAGTCACTAAGTAAAGGGATATCTTCAATTAATATCCTCGCTGAGACCTCTTTTGCCAGTGATAGATTATCTAAAATGCAGCCATGTTTCCTCGCAAAATCATCCACAGAAAATTTACCGCTCACATCGGTTGCTGTTGTAATAATAGGGGTTGCTCCAAGTAAGGTGGCTAGTTCTTTCGTTAACTCGTTAGCACCACCAAGGTGACCAGATAAAAGGGAAATCGTATGGATGGCTTGATCATCAATTACAATTACCGCTGGGTCCGTTGTTTTACACTTTACATAAGGTGCAATTGCACGTACTGCAATTCCACAAGCTCCGATGAAAATCAAAGCATCAACTCGTGTAAAACATTGCCCTACTGATTCGGTAATCCCCTGTTCTATCGTTAGAAAGGAATATTCCTCTGCCAATCGCTCTATCGTGTAAATCTCACTCACATATTGTTCTTTTATTGTTTTTGCGACACTGCATCCCTGCCTTGAAAATGCATATATGGCTATCTTCATTTCGAAATCCTTTCTACGTTTACACTGCAATTATTGATATTATGTCAGAAAAACCTTCGGTTTCTCCCAGATACCCATATTTTGAGGAAAACGTCATTACTCCAATCCTTACCCTTTGGTTGACTCTTCGGTTCAGCTGATAAGCTATTTTTTCTAAAAGCTGTTGTATTAACGTATCAAGAAGCAGAGTAGAGTACTCCTTCTCATACTGCTTGACGATAGTAATCATCTCTTCCGTTGTCACGCTTTCAAGAATTTCCATCACTTCCTTCTGTGGTAATCCACAAGCAGCTGCATTCGCAGCAAATATCTCTGCTCTGCAGTCCCCGTATCTGGAATGTGTGTTTAGCATCCCCCCTGCTACCTTAATCAGCTTACCGATATGTCCTACCAAGCAGACATCCGTAAAGCCCATTTCAGTTACAAAGTCAAAGGCTTCCCCAATAAAATTACTGCACTTTATCATAAACTGGGGTGAAATCTCATGACTCATTCTTATGAAATCTTCTCCATAATTCCCTGGCGTCATGATAATCCTTTTGATTCCCTCTTCCTTCTTCTGGTTTAATTCAATCCGAATGGTATCTATAATCGCACTATCACTCATTGGTTCCACTATTCCTGTAGTCCCAAGAATCGAAATTCCTCCAAGAATTCCAAGCTGTGAGTTAAAAGTCTTCCTTGCTCTCTCTTCCCCTTCTGGGGCATAAATTTCAATGTCTACACCGCCAAAATATCCGTACTCTTCATTTACCTCAAGAACTTCCTTCTTAATCATACTGCGTGGAATCGAATTAATCGCAGCTTCTCCAATCGGTTGATCAAGTCCCGGTTTTGTCACCTTTCCGATTCCTTGCCCACCACGTAACATAATTTCACTTTGCTCTCCCTTATCTGCTTTGTTGGCTGCAAGATATGTATTTCCTCCAACCTTATCCGTTAAGGTAACTTTGGCATAGATATACATCCCATTTGTTACGTCTGGGTCATCACCTGCATCTTTTTGAATGGTACAGGAGACACTATTTTCCTCACGGGTAATATCAAAAACGGGCAATGTCAGTTCCAATCCATTGGGCGTAATCAGGTAAACCGAGTTAAGATTTTTCTTCGTATGCAGCATCAAAAGTGCTGCTTTTGCTGCTGCCGCAGCACAAGAGCCTGTGGTATAACCACAGCGAAGTTTTTTAGAATCTTTTATTATCTCATAATTCATCGTTTAATTTGATAAAGTAAGGCATTACAGATAGCTGCCGCTACATTACTTCCACCCTTTCTTCCCCTTGCAACAATATAAGGAACATTGGTTGTCATAATTAATTCTTTTGCTTCGATTACATTAACAAATCCGACAGGAACACCAATGATCAATACTGGCTGATACCCCTCTTCCCTGATAAGTTCTTCAAGTCTTAATAGTGCAGTTGGAGCATTTCCTATGGCAAAGATACATGGCTTTGGTAAATTTCTTGCTACTTCCATCGATACAACGGCCCTTGTAGTTTCCCTTTCTTTTGCAATTGCAGCAACTTTCTCATCCCCCATAAAACAATGTGCAGAACCTCCTAAAGAAGCTAAGATGGTCTTATTGATACCTGATTTTGCCATCTCTGTATCGGTTACGATATCACATCCCTTACGAAGTGCATTTAATGCAATCTCAACTGCACCTTCAGAAAAGCACAGATTTTTGGCGTAATCAAAATCCGCAGAAGTATGGATAACACGCTTTATTACTGCTTCTTCGCAAGATTTTAGTTCTATCTTTTTTTCATGTAACTCTTCCGTAATAATCTCTAAACTTCTGCTTTCAATTTCCATTGGTTTTAAATGAATCATCGTCTACTCCATTTCTCTAAAAAACTTTCATATACTTCCTATGTGTTCATCGACTGCATGCCTATTTTTCTACGATTTTTCCTGAATGGCTGAGGTTATTACAGAATCTTTGTATAAAGCACAGCGGGCTATAAAGTTTCTTGCTGCACTTATATTGCTATAGAAATGCAAATGTACATATCCTGCATAGAGATTGTCATTTGAAATACCGGCTTCCAAACTAGTTCCATTTTTCTTCGTGGCAGAAAAATCTGTTCCATTATCTGTACAGTCATAGTAGTGGAACTCATGACCGCGGATTTCCTCCCCGGCTTTTGCTAAAAGCTGATCTTTGTTTGCCTTTAGAGTAACATAGCCAAACCGCACCGACCTGTTTTGATTCCTACAACTGCCGCTTAGGTAGCCTACCATATCTTCTCCGTCAATATCTTGATTCAGATACATAAAACCGCCGCATTCTGCTATGCACGGAAGTCCTTTTTTTAATGCTAATTTCATGGACTCTCTCATTTCTTTATTCTCAGACAATTCCTTTTTATAAAGCTCTGGATACCCGCCACCAAGGATAAGCCCATCCATACCTTCTGGTAACATTCTATCTGCAATCGGGCTAAAGTAATGAAGCTTTGCCCCCAAGGATTCCAGCAGACTTAGATTTTCCGCATAATAAAAACAAAATGCTTTATCGTAAGCGACTGCAATATCTACCTTGAAAATAGGTTCTGCTATTCCAAGCCAATTGGTAGGAATCACGATTTGCTCTGCTTGATTGGCAATACGAATCAATTGCACCATGTCAATATGCTTTTCCATGATACTTGAAAGTAGATTTAGTTTTTCTTGAAGACCTTTAATCTCATCTGCCGTAATAAGCCCCAGATGCCTGCTTTCAAATTGACATTCCTTCGGTAATTTTGGTATTCCTCCAAGAACTACAACCTTGTTACCAAACTCTTTTTCAATTTCTTCTTTTATTACTAAAAAAACACTCTCTGTAATTTGATTTAAAATAATTCCAACCACTTGATGTTTTGATTCAAAGGTTAGAAATCCCTTTACCATGGCAAGTATACTGTTTGCCATTCCTTTACAGTTAAATACTAGAATTACGGGCGTCTTTGTAACCGATGCAATATGATAGGAACTTCCTTCCATCCCTTTTACTGTGCTTCCATCATAATACCCCATAACACCTTCAATAACAGCTATTTGACTTAGCTTTGACCGTTCATACAGCAAACCTTTCACTACGTCTTCATTGCAGAAAAAAAGGTCAAGATTTGAGCTCTTTGCTCCTATTACGCGGGAATGAAACATCGGGTCAATATAGTCTGGACCGCATTTAAAAGAAGAAAGAGAATATCCTCTTAATTTAAGGGCGTTTAATATACCACAGGTTATCGTTGTTTTACCACATCCACTATTGGTTCCAGCAATTAAAATCCTTGGAATCTGATAAGGCATCACTTTATCCTCTATCTTGCATTCCTCCTTTTCATAGTCACTAACCATCTTCTTTGATGTTCTCTATCAATTATTCTTACTTCTTTGTACTTTAAGTGCATCTTTTTCATTTCTAATCTTCCCTAATGCTTTTGCATAAGTTAGAAGTTCCAGATTCGCTCTGTTAAAATCTCCAATCGGAGTGCCTGCCTCATATACAAACTCACAGTTTTTGATTGCTATTTGTCCTTTCTTTATAAGTTCCTCACGGATTGGCATAAAAGCCTTTTCCACGAACACCTCCGATGCTAACGAAGAAGCAACCTGATAATCTATGTCATTATCATGCAGAATTCCTGTGTAAAAAGAAATGCCTTGCTTTTGCAGTTTGCGGTAAATAGGAATACCGTAACCACCGCCTGCTATTACAAAGACGCTCGGAGAACCGCTTGGTTTTTTAAGCTCAACACTTCCAAACAGCATATTATAAGATCCCTCCTGCATGCTGTATAATTCTCTAATTATTTTTTCAGTAAATATTTCCTCTGGAGTTCCAAACCGCTCGATTACTTCTCCATTTACACACATGATGCGGTCTGAAATCTTAGGAGCTAGATCTATTTCGTGCAACGACATAATCACCGTAATCTGTTTTTCTTTTGCCATCTCAGATAGAATACTAAGTAGCTCAATCTTATGCTTGATATCTAAAAAAGAGGTTGGTTCATCAAGAACAATTACTTCCGGCTCCTGAGCGATGGCTCTGGCAAGTAAGATTCGCTGCCTTTGTCCATCGCTGATATCGGTAAATTCTTTGTCTTTTAACTCTATGGCATGTACCTTCTCTAAAGCTTCCATGACTACTTTATGATCTCTCTTCGTCAAAGTTCCAAACTGATTTGTATACGGGTAGCGCCCGGAAGACACCACTTCTTCACAAGTCATCATCTCAGGCTTGATTCGTTCAGTTAACACAACGGATAACTTCTTCGCAGTTTCTCTGCTGGATAACTGATACAGATTTTTTTTATCCAGATAAACTACCCCTTTAATTGCAGATAATTGCTTGGTAATGCTTTTTAGTATGGTTGATTTTCCGGAACCGTTCGGACCAATTAAGGTTAATATCTCACCTTTCTTAATTCCGAATGAAATATCCCGGATTAGTACTTTGTTATGATATCCAACGGACAATCCTTCTGTTTGAAAAAAGTAGTTTTCCTTCATTTGCTCCTCAATTCTTAGGCCGATACACCTTTACTTAGACTGTCGTTTTGCCATCAGCCAAATAACAACCGGTGCTCCGAAGGCTGCTGTTACAGTCCCTATTGATAGTTCAATTGGTGAAAATGCAGTACGTGCTATCAAGTCACAAAACATGCAAAAAACAGCACCACATAAAAAGGTTGCCGGAATGACAATCATTGGCTTCGCTGTCTTCACCATCAATTTTGTAATGTGCGGAACCGCAATTCCTACAAAGGATATTGGTCCGGCAAATGCAGTGACACAGGCAGATAATAAGCTTGATAAGGTAATTATTAGGATTCGAAACCACTTGATGTTAATTCCCATACTCTGTGCATAACCTTCCCCAAGCTGGTAAGCTCCCAATGGTTTTGATATAAAAAACGTAATTCCGACTGCGATTAAGATAAGAATCGTTGCAATTCTTAGATTTGTCCAGTTCATCCCCGAGAAACTTCCCATAGACCAATGTGTCAGATTCGCAATATCACTTTCTCTGGCGAATGTTATCATAAAATCCGTTACTGCAGAACAAATATATCCAATCATTATTCCGATTACCAGTAACATGGACATGCTTCGAACCTTTCTGGAAAACAGCAGTACAATCCCCATAGATAAAAGCGAACCTACAAAAGAAGCAAGAACGACAACAGCAACAGGTATTTGCGGAACATAGTTTAGTAGAATGACCATTACAAATCCGACAAACATCTTAGCACCGGATGAGATCCCTAGTACAAATGGTCCTGCGATTGGATTTCGAAAGAAGGTCTGCAGTAAAAAACCTGATACGGATAATCCTCCCCCTAAAACAGCCGCTGCCAATAACCTTGGCAAGCGAATTTTCCAAATAATATTACTCTCCGTACTTCCTGACTCAGCACTTAAGAATACGATTCGAAAAATCCTTAACGGGGAGATGGATATACTCCCCGTATTAATGTTAAGTATTAGCGCAACAACGACCAGACTTAGTAATAAGAGAAATACAATCTGATAACGGACCTGCTGCCTTATTTCTTCTCTCACTGTAACTTAAAAAGGTAAGTTAATTTATCAACGTCAGGGTTCTCAAGAGTTACCATCGTGTTCATGTCTTTAATCATACTTCCAAGAGTATCTGAAATCTGGAAAAAGTCTGGAGTTGTACACCATACATTGCCTTCTTTTACCGCTTTAAAATCTTGAAAGATTTCACTGTAGCCAATGAACTGCTCTAGGTTCTCTGGTTTGCCTCCAAGGTTCCAGATATAGATGATATAATCCACATCCTTTGCTTTTGCATAGAATTCTTCCATCTCCATCTTAAGAGTGCCAGACTCTTCTGGATTTATATCAGCAAAGATATACTCACCGCCTGCAAGTTCAAACATCTTGGCAACATAATCACCGCCCTGTCTTACATGTAAAACTCCCTTAGATGTAATGTAAAAGATAGCAGCAGTTTTACCAGTAGACTCTGCCGCACTTACTTCCTGTACCATGGTAACTTGATCTTTATATACTTTCTCTGCTGCAGCTTCTAAATCAAGAAATGCTCCGTATAACTTTACCCATTCCACACGAGCCAATGGGTGTTCTTCAAAGGTTGATTGATCTAGTAAATATGGTATTTCTAACTCATCTAACTTCTCTGCAACCTCTGGAACACTGGATAACATCGTAGAGAAAACTGAAAACTTCGGCTTGTTGGCGACAAGTAATTCATAGTCCGGCTCTTTATAAGAACCGATAAACGTAAGCTCTCCTTGATCCATCTTGTTGCAAACTTCCTCGATATACCAAGACTCACGTTCTGTTGTAGTCATTGTAACGGTATCAAGACCACCGATTGCATTGAGTAAGGACATCGTTGGTGTCGAAGAAATGAGGAGATTATTTAAAGGCATCTGTAATACGATAACCCCTTCCTCAACACCACTTGGAAGTTTGGCACCTTCCGGTACAGTTAAAAACTTCTTCCCATCACTAATGGTAATTAGCTTATAGCCCCCGACATAATAGTCAACTTGAAAATTTTTAGCATATTCTAATTTCATTGAATGGTCAAATACTAATTCTGCACTTTGTTCCTCTTTCCCTGAATCCTTATGTTCTGCCTGCTCCTTATCACCCACGGAATTGTTATCTGCTTCCGGTGTTACCGTAGCTTGTGGACTTTCCGCTGACCTATCTTTAGCAGAACATCCTGCTAACAAAACTGCTGATAATGCTACCAACACTAATCTTTTTACTGCATTTGCTTTTAATCTCATATGAATCCTCCCAAAATTTACGCACTTGCGCTTAGTGATGATTCGACGTTGATTTCATATGTCTAACAAAAGCCTTATTGCCTTATGTACTAAAGATAAGCAATAAAAAAACATCCTCTGTTTCTATATGATAAAAAATTACACCTGTAATTTTTTATCATAGAAAGAAGATGCTTCTGTATTATTATTTCTATAGCTAAGTAATGTTACAATATTTCACCTCGTAGGATGGTTCTGAGGTTTGATTTCGCAAATTATCTTAACATATGAGCAGATTTATTCACTAACACTGCACTCTACAAGCAACACAAAACTATCGCATTCCTTGTAATAATAATAACGGCTGCATTCTTCCACTTGCCCAAGAATGGTTAAACCTTGCTGATGACAGCAAAAATACGGCAGGTCTCCTGACTTATGACATGAAAACGCCTTCTCAGAGTTTCCTCCAATGGCATTTTGTTTTCACTTGTGCCTATCCTATGGCACCGTCAAATACAGTAATGGCGGTTGTGTCGGATTCTAACCGACTTCCCTATTAATCTACCCGTTACCTAATATAGGATAACGTTCGAACCGTATTCTTAATTATAACGCGATCATCAAGATTATATACTACATCTTTTTTTATGTCAAACTTTGTGAAACAATTTTACTCTTCTACTATGTCATATCTTATGAAATCCTATATCCTCTCGGCGTGACCATCTTTCCTTGAATCATTCTTGTTTTGGAATTACCAATATATACTGTTGTAAACATATCAACCGTCTTATCCTTTAATTCCTCCAATGTGCAGATCACTGCCTCTTGTCCAAGACGTCCAATGTTTTTTACATAGCCACATACTGTATCTTTTGCCTTGTAGTGCATCATATACTCACATGCGATTTTTAGGTAATCCGCTCTTTTTTTACTGGCAGGATTATATAGACAAATTACAAAATCAGCTTCAGATGCAAATTCAATCCTCTTTTTAATTAACTCCCAAGGAGTCAATAAATCACTAAGACTTATCACTGCAAAATCATGTGTCAATGGTGCTCCAAGAATTGCTCCTCCGCTTAAAGCCGCTGTTACTCCGGCAATTATCTCTATCTCGATTGGAGGATACTCGACAGACAATTCATAGATTAAACCAGCAAGTCCATAAACCCCGCTGTCTCCGCTGGATACGATTGCAACAGTCCTTCCTTTTAGAACCTCTTCGATTGCATATCTGCATCGCTCCACTTCTTTTTTCATTGGAGTATGATAAAGCTGTTTTTCCGAAAAATATTCTCGGATAATATCAATATAGGTCGTATATCCAACAATCAAATCAGATTCCTTGATTGCTTCCTGTGCTTCGTTAGTAAAATAGTCAAGTTTTCCGGGCCCGAAGCCAACTACATATAGCATAATTTCTCCTTCTGTAACCTTCATTGTTTGTTTCATCATAATTCGCCTTTTCATGAATCATGCAGGAAACTTGTTTCAACATCCAAGATTAGGTTATGTCCCCTTCTGCCTTACGGTATTCCGTGGAAAAATTCTCATCATAGAGTTTTGATAGATGATAATCATCTCCCAAAAATCCACCTACAACAATCAGGGCTGTTTTAGATATCTGCGCTTCTATCGCCATCGTAGGAAGCTCCTTAATTACACCGCGTACTATCTTTTCTTCTGGCCAGGTTGCTTTATAGACGATAGCACAAGGGGTATTCTCATCATATCCTCCCAGTATTAATTCCTCGCTTAATTCTTTCGTTAGATTAGAACTAAGAAAAATCACCATAGTAGCCTGATGCTTTGATAAATCACGAATATTTTCTTTCACAGGGACCGCTATTTTGCCACTCATCCTGGTAACTATTACGGTTTGTGATACATTGGGTAGGGTATATTCTGCCTTTAATGCTGCAGCCACACCACACATGCTGCTAACTCCGGGACAGACCTCATAAGAAATTCCTTCTTCTTTTAGACGGTCCATCTGTTCTCTAATTGCACCGTATATACTTGGATCCCCGGTATGAAGTCTTACTATTTTTTTCTCTCTGTTATCCACCATCACTTTAATAACCTCTGATAGCGTCATCGTAGCACTATTATATAGCAGACATTCCTTATTTGTACTTTGTAAAATTTCAGGATTGATCAAGGACCCAGTATAAATAACGACCTCTGCCTCTTCTAATAAGCGTAATCCACGCACTGTTATTAAATCTACGGCTCCACTCCCAGCTCCAACAAAATTAACCATGAAAATCTCCTTATCTTACACATTCTTTTGCATTTTCGATATGTTTACAAATCAACTGGACTATAAAATCATAAATGGAAAACAAAATACGGTCTGCCCATGTGTATGCATGGTCTACATCTTGCGCACCCCCCTTTCCAGCATGAATAAAATTTTTCCTGGCATAAATTCTCCCTATCTTTTTCCTTACATACCAAAAGCTAACATCACTCTCCATCGCTCAAGGATTTTTAAGACTTAGCCATACTATAAGAAAAGTACTTATGATTTTGCGTAAAAAAAATGCCTTTTACGCAAAATAGCATAAAGGCATAATAAAAAAACTCTAACTGAGCTTCTTTTCTACACCAGCCATTCACCGTAGCCTTGTGTAATATCCTATAGTGAGGCAGGTCTTCTGGCTCTGGCTTCAACACATACTCCAGTCTTCCCGATTTCTCAGTGACATTACTTACCTTGGTAAGTGAAGTATGCTCTTCCATTACAGCGGCGGGACCGCATGGGTTTCTCACCCATTTCCCTATTATCCCTGGTCATAAATACTATGCCAAGGCACCTCTCTACATTATATTGTTAAGATAGAATTTCATTACATCAATGTGAAAAAAAATATTTTTTTACATGGGTATTTATGCCTGCGTCATCCTCAACTCACTATTCAACAAAGCAAGCATAATTTTAATTGTCATTAAAATGGAAATTATATCCGTTTTTATTATATCGAAATTAAGACCATAAGTAAAGTATATTACAAAATTTATTACTTTTATTTATAACGTTCTTTTTCCTCTTTTTTATCTAAATTATTTTCTTTAGAAGACTGTATCCTCTGGATATTATTTTTCTTTCGCCATGATTATCGTATAGTAGAATGATTTTTCCGGAAAGTTCTCGATTCCTTAGTCAACTTCCAGTATGATTTTCTTCTCCATCGCAAGCACTTGACTGGCAATCTTAAATGCCAGACAGTTCTCTTTATTGGAGCCTGGATTAACAATAATATCACACTCTTTTAAGATACGTACTGCTTTTAATGTCATTAATTCGGGATCTCCCTAGAACCAAACATCTATCGATTTTTAGTTCTGTATATGATTGTTTATACTAATTCCAGAAATTAACCAGTAAAAGTCAATGGATTATTTAAGCAAGAAATGTTACAATATTATTACGAAATTGTTTCATTTTATTTTCTGACTTAAAGACAAAAAGTTGTACTCTTTTTGACTCCTTTTTGTCGCACTTTAATGAAATACTTAAGATATCTAAAATACGAAAGAATGGTAATTTATATGAAATACAAAGTAAAGTTTAGCACTCTGTCAATTGTTCTAGTTTTATCCGGATTTATCTCTAACAATAATATCCCTATAGCTCACGCTACTTCCTATACTACACCTGCTTCATTTCAATCAACCTCTTATCTCCTCACAAACGATGTGTCGACAGAGGTATCCATTAGATTAGGTGCAAAAAGAATTGATTTTGATGTTACTGTTCCTGTAAACGCAACCGCGAAAGAAATTCAGCAAATATTAGATTATAACAAGGAGAACGGTTACAATTTAACCGTACGAATACCGAATGGTACCTACCTGTTAGAGAGCGAGCTTCGGATCTATTCCAATACTACTATTATTGCTTCTGCCGGAGCCAAATTGATGAAGAATCATCAACGCGGAGCCCTGCTTGCAAATGATATGAGCAATGATAAAGGCGGTTATACAACTACAGAAAATATCACCATCAATGGTGGTATCTGGGATTCTTCTAAGATTTCTAGTTACAATAAAGGTACGGAGAGTTTTCGATTTATTCACGCTTCTAATGTTACTATTAAAAATGCAACCATCCGTAATGTACCAGATAAGAGCCATCTTATCACTTTGGCTGGTGTTAAGAATGGCACGATAGAAAATTGCAAGCTCTATGGTTATAATGGTACCACATTAAAAGAGGCAATCCAGCTTGATATTGTTCATAACAGTACCATCGTTCCCTCCATGCAAGCAAACTCTATCGTATATGACGATCTGCCTTGTAATACAATTACGATAAGAAATAATGAAATCTACAACTATCCAAGAGGTATTGGTTCTCATACTTCTGTTCAAGGAGTTTTTCATACCAACATAAACATTGAGAATAATAAACTCCATGATCTAACGGAAGCTGGTATTAAAGCCTACAACTATGTAAACACCAATATAAAAAATAACACTATAGAAAGAGCTGCGGTTGGCGTGCTTGTTTATACGTCATTCTCTAATGAAGCTACGAATTACCTGCCTGCTCTACCCAGTACGAAAAAACAACCACTTCCAAAGAATTATCGCATTGTAATCGAAGGAAACACGATAAAGAATATGAGACAATATCAATCGGGTTCTACCCTTTCTTGGGGAGACGGTATTCGTATTATTGGTAGTAAAGCCAGACCATTATCGAATGTCTCTATCAAAAAGAATCACATAACAAAAACCGCTCGCTATGGTATTTTTGTTGAATACTCTCCAACCTGTTACATTGGAAGTAACTACATCACTGATACCTATCGCTATTCTATTTGCATTGACCATAGTGATTCTGGAAATCTATACTGGAATCAGATAAGTAAAGCGGGAGCAAAAGGAAGCCATTATGGAGGAATCGGGGTTTCTAATACTAAGAATCTAAAAATCTATAAGAACACAATAAAGGTTACCGCGAAGAATGGTATTTACCTTAATTCAACCACAAAAAACTGTAACATTACTTGGAATAAGATTTCTGGTGTAGCAGCCACTCAAGCTATCTATGCAAATCTAAAAGCTGGACATACAGTGAAAAATAATACACCTAAGGTAAAAAAATAGTCAAACATTGCTACAAAAAGTTTAGGGTATGCATCCGTAAAACCGATACATACCCTAAACTTTTTCTTTCTATTATCTTATTCAGTTTATCTGATTCAACATCCATTCATCATGAAATAAGGTTTTGTCGCATTTTCCTTATTCTTCAGGACTTTTTCCATAAATCATATCAAGCTGGATTTCCGTTTGACTTCCGACATATCCAATCTTTTTATATACATGCTTTGCTGGTTCATTCAACTCGTCTGCCATAAGAAAAGAACGGACTGCTCCTTGCTCTTTTCCATAGGCTATCGCTTGTAATATTAGTTTCTGCCCTATTCCTTTTCCCTGGAATTTCGGGTTCACTGCGAGTTCACGAACCCAGACAACTTTCCCACGTACTGAGTTCTCCCCGTAGATACCAACACATACGATACCGGAAAGAACTCCAGCTTCTTCTTGAACCAGAATATTGGTTTTGCTACAATTAGATGCATCAGGACAAGTCCCATTAAGCCATTGTTTTACCCATTCTTCGCTCTCTCCACGAAACTCTCTGCTCTGCCACTGACAGGAATAAGTTACCTCGGAGGCTTCTCTCTCACGATTTTCTCCTAGGTACTTAATCTGTATTCCTTCGGTATCCACCTTGTTTATTTGTTCTATCCAATACTCTCTTAAAAATCCATACTCATAAAAGCCTTGGCTAACAAGATAGTCTCTCCATTCGAATGGTAGAAAGGTTACTAAAATATCATTTCCCGATTTACTTACCTGCTCTGTAAGAATCTCCACTTGGTTTGTTGCCCAGTGAACCTCGAATTTACCAGTTTCCTCTTGTTTACCAAATAGTATGAGGCCTTCTTCATCCTCTTTTGCTATATCATAATCCGCAATAGATTCATATTCTGTATACTCTAATGAATTAAACTTAAAGTCTCTTAACTTGCGCTTTATTAAATCATATGTTTCTCGATCAATCATAGTTCTCCTATTCTCTTAGGATTCGAAAGGATAATGTACTCCCCATCTAGCTCTTAGACCGTCCATAAGTTCCATCACACGAAGTGTTTCCATATGTGGCATCTGCGAACATTCTAATTTACCTTCCTCAATTGCCTTGAGAGCTGCCATTACTTCATACTCATACCCGGTAATTTGCTCTGGTCTTTCAATCGTTTTTATTAATTCACGGCTTGCATTATATACTTCAATGCTCTCATAATTAGTCATACCTTGAATTTTTAGATAACCTTTCGTTCCATAAACGATGGCTTTAGATTCCATCGCACTAATCATAGAACTGTAAAGGGTTGCAATCTTGCCATCTTGATAAGTCAAGATAATGCTATGTTGTTCATCCACGCCAGCATCGCTTAATACAGCAGAAGTCTTAATATCCGAGATTTCATTGCCAAATGCGATCAGTGCAAATGTCAATGGATAAATACCAAGATCAAGTAACGCTCCACCAGCTAACGCAGGCTCTTTAAGCCTTGGCTTTTCACTTACCAATGCACCAAACGTTGAAATTAATGAGGTTGGAGTGCCAATGATTCCGCTATCCATAACCTCTTTTATTATTTGAGCCATTGGCATATAACGAGACCAAATTGCCTCCGTGATTAATAGTCCTTTTTCTTTCGCTAAAGACAGTACTTCTTCTGCTTGTTTTTTATTCGCCGTAAATGCTTTCTCACATAAGACATTCTTCCCGTTCTCTAAACATAACTTTGCTTGTTCGTAGTGATGAGAATGTGGCGTTGCAATATAAACTAAATCTATATTCGTATCCTTTAACATCTCTTCATAGGAACCATAGGCATGCTCTATGTTAAATTCCCTCGCAAAATCTTCTGCTCTATTGATATCTCTGGAAGCAATACCATATAGCTTTACATCTTTCATTCCATTTACAGTTTGAGCCATCATCTTAGCAATTCTTCCAGCACCTAAAATTGCAATATTTTTCATAACAAAATCCTTCCTTTCTCTACCTCTTTGATACTAATCTTATAAGTAACAAATATATTCACCCATTTCATATTGTAACATAAATATGGTAAAAATTATACCGTTTTCGAAAGCCAATTGACTGAATCTTGGGAACATTATATAATTAATATATCTGATTTAAACATTAACTTTAATCTAAATTATTAATACTAGAAGAAGCTTATCCGTTGAAAAACAAATGTAAACTGGGACTATATGCTAGCATAAAATTGGGATACATGATAAGGTGAATAGCCAGAATGAGGTAAGTGTGAAATATCAAGATTTTTCACACTTTTGTAACAGAATGGAGGTTACTATGGAAACTCAAAATTTAAAAACCTTTCTCTTGTTATCAAAAATAAAAAATTTTACTCAAACAGCAGAGCAACAATTTGTTGCTCAATCGACAGTAACAAACCGCATCATGGAGTTAGAAAAAGAATTAGGAAAAAAATTATTCCTTCGAGAACGGAATAATCTCACTTTAACCAAAGACGGGGAAATTTTTTTGGAGTATGCAAAGCGTATTGTTGAACTTGAAGAAACTGCGATACAAGAATTTAGCACACAAAATTCATTTCGTGCCGCTCTGCGTATTGGTACTACAAATACAGTGTACGAGTGTCATCTATATGAACCGATACGCTCCTTTGTTGTAAATCACCCTGATGTATCGATGAAGGTTACGATTGACCATTCCTTTACTTTAGTCCAAATGCTTCAAGATCAATTAATAGACCTTGCATTTACTTATGTACCGGTGAATAAAAAATACTTCGAGTGTAGTTCTTTTCATACCGATGAGTTAGTTCTTGTAACTCATCCAAAAAACATAGAATATGCCAATGGCATTACCAAAGAACAATTGGTGAGCACTGATTATCTTTATTGCAATTTTGCTTTGCAAGATGTAGGTCTCTACATTCGTGAGCTATTCCCAAAGCATCATCACTTTCGATTTGAAATTGACAAGAGCCCAACTCTTCTACAATATCTATTAGATGGAATTGGCTTTAGCTTTCTTCCAAAAAGCTTCGTTAAACAGCATTTGGCGAATGGTCAGCTGATTATGATTCCACTACTTGATTTTGATACACCCAAAATTAATAGCTATATTCTGAGAAAAGATAATGTTGGGGACAAGTCTGTAATTGATGAGTTCCTAGATTCCATTCCACAATTCGATTAGAATGCTCCATTTGATAGAAATATATTACCTTATATTAAGTAAAAAAAGCACACCAAAACTATTTTATTTTGGCGTGCTTCTTTGTTTTTTATTTATTGTTGTTCTTTACTATTGTATTTTATCGTTGTTCTTTATTGTTGTTCTTTTCTTATTCTATTGATAACTTACATAGTGAAATTAACTCTTATCTTACATATGCTTTTAATAAGTCTAACGTAGCTATTAGTGCTGTTTCATGGGTACGCTCCATACCATGAGAAGCATGAATTCCTTGACCAATTAGCGCCGCTCTAATATTATTTCCTCCACGCATAGCTGCGGATGCATCGGAACCATAATGAGGGAAGATATCTACAACATAAGGAATCTGATTCTCTTTTGCGAGATTCATTAGGTCCGTTGTTAACTCATAATCATATGGTCCTGAGGAGTCTAAGGCACAAATTGATACTGAGTATTCATTTCCTGCCAAATCGTCTCCAATGGCTCCCATATCAACTGCAATAAATTCACTAATATCAGCAGGTATATAAGAGGCTCCCATACCGATTTCTTCTAAATTACTTATTAAAATCTTTAAGGTTCTCTTCGGTGTAATTTTTTGTTCTGACAGCTCTTTTAGTAAACCTAAAAGCACTGCAACACTAGCTTTATCGTCTAAATGTCTGGATTTTATAAATCCGCTTGGGGTATATTCAAAACGTGCATCAAAACTAATGTAATCCCCATGATGAATACCAAGATTTAGAACTTCTTCTTTATTCGTTACTTTCTCATCGATGCGAATTTCCATGTTTCGATCCTTGCGTTCAAGTGTTCTTGCATCATCATAAGAATGTACTGATGGGCTTTTGGAAAGGATAGTTCCAGTATACACTTTGCCCTCTCTTGTATGAATTTTGCAATACTCTCCTTCAATACTATTCATTGTATAACCACCAATACAAGTAAAACGAAGAAAACCATCATTACTTATCGAACGAACCATGGCACCAAGGGTATCTACATGTGCAGATAGGCCAAGACAATCACTACTTTCTCCTGGAACCGTAATAATTAATCCTCCTCGCTTGATATATTCACAAGAATATTGATATTGTTTTGCTTCCTTTTCAACAAATTCCATCACTTCTTTTGTAAATCCAGAAGGACTTGGTATATTCACCAAAGTTTCTAACGTTTTTATGATATATTCTTTTGTTTCCATACAGTTCTCCTCTACATATAAATCAACTATGCTCGTTTCGTATTCTATTATATTTTTCTAACCTATCTTTTATTATAATACCATTACATATCCATGTCAAAAATTATCCCCTGTTCAGAAAGGAATCTCTGTGTTGGTTTGTCTTTAAAGAAAATCGGATGTTTTCCTTCATAATTGGTCCATACAACCACAGGATATTCGCAAAAATAAAATGAGCTAAATAGGATTTCTGTCGTACTTAGCTCTGCTGTTAACTTAAGCATGTCATCTGTTAATTGAAAATACAAAGGTTTTTGATTCTCTTGTAAAGCCTGAGCTAAGCCTTTTCCTTCTATAGAGAATTGGCCTACTCTTTCTTTACCTTCTCTAAGAAATTGGTTTAATAACTCTTTTTCTTCCTTTGATAACCTTTCTCTTATCCTCTCTTGCTCATCATTCGATAATAATTCAAAGTAAAAATCCACATAGGAATTTTCTTCTCCATTGAAATCTTTCAATTTTTTTAGTAATTCATGTATCTTAAGTTTATCACCAGTTATGATATGATAAGGATACAGATCAAACCCATCTGTAACCTGCGTAATCATGAATCCACCGCGCGCTATGATTTCTTTTTGTAAGACCTCAATTCTCATAAGCACCTCCCAAAGGCTCTAGAATTATTCTCCATTCGTTTACTAGTTTCTCAAGCGAAAACATAGCATTCGCTGGACTGGTGGAGGGAAGACATATCGCTTTTATTCCAGTAATTGATTCACTGAATCGGTCATATAACCTTTTTGCAGTTTTACCATTCACATAAATATTACGTATCGGACTTACTGACAATATTTTTGTTAAATCAGTCGGAATCACATTTTTGATGCTGCTGTCGCTAGAGCCGATAATATCGCAACTATCAATGACATCCCATAACGCTATATGATGTTCTAATAAAAAATCTCTTTTTTTTGAACTATCCAGTGGCACCTCTTTTTTTAATATCACTTCTAACATCCTCCAAAACCGATTCATGGGATGCCCATAATAAAACTCCTGCTCCCTTGATTTTACCGAAGGAAAACTTCCTAATATTAAGATTTTACTTTCTTCATTAAAAACTGGCTCGAAGGTATGTGAAACATGCTGATAATCACCCATAGTAACCTCTTATTCTGCTTCTAAAACAACAAGCCTGTGATTCTCACAAGCTTGTTTGTTGATAGCATATCTTTCCTTCAAAACTCTATAAACTTACTTTGCTTCTTCCTGCCATTAGTGTAATAGATTCCTTGCTTAAAATCAAGGAATCAATCTCCTTTTTTATCAACAACGTCGGTCTGCGCAGGATTATCAATTAATTCCCCAGTATAAGTAAATCTAGAACCATGACATGGGCAATCAAAACTTAACTCATCTGGATTCCACTCCAACTGACAGCCAAGATGCGGACATTTCGGACTTATGATGAAAATTTCGCCTTTTTCATTTTTATAAACTCCGTACTTTTCTTCCTCCACTTCAATAATTCCACCATGCCCTAATGGAAGCTCTTCTTCTGTAGCTTTAGGAAGCTGAAATATCCTTCTGGTTAACCCCTTTATTGCATGCATTCCCTCATCTAGCAAAGCCTTTGCACTGCTTTTTGGGGTAAACCTTTCAGGAGAAAATACCGGTGCATACCACACTTCTTCACCAGCTATTTGACTTGAAATAAGTTGTGCTGAGACCATAGAGCTGGTCATTCCCCACTTACCAAAGCCAGTTGCCACATACCAGTTTGGTTTACCACTTGAAAATTGACCGATATATGGTACCCCATCTAATGTCATGCAATCCTGTGCAGACCAATGAGTAAACTCTTTCGCCTCTGGATAAAATTGTGTTAATGCGCTTCGCAAAGCACTATATTGTCCACCATGAGAATTCTCACCGGTTCGATGGCTACCGCCACCAAATAGTAGGACATCTTTATAACATCGTAACGAATATCCTGTCTTCTCCAAGCTTCGATACATTCCATTTAACGTAGTTGCATTCTTGCATGCAAGAAAATAAGATCGATCTTGATGCATCCGTAAGAAATAAAATCCTGGAGCATTAATAAAAGGATAATGGCATGCAAACACAATATATTTTGCTGTTATTTCGCCTCTGTTTGTTCGAAGTATGTTATCCTCTACCTCAAGTACCTTTGTATTTTCATAAATGGTTAAATTCTCTGCCACCGCTGATAAAAATTTTAACGGATGAAACTGAGCTTGATTCGCAAATTTTACTGCACCTTTCACTTGAAAAGGCAACTCTGTTTCAGTAATATACTCCGCATCAATTCCAAGTTTTCTTGCTGAAATAGCCTCTTCTTGTAAGAGCGTAGTATCTTCTAACGTATAAAGATAGGAACTTTTTTCTTCAAAATCACAATCAATTTGTAGTTCACTTACTAAATTTTTATATTCTGCTATTGCATGTTCATTAGCAAAAGCATATTGCTTCGCTTTCTCTTCTCCAAATTGCTCGATGAGTTTATGGTAGATATCTTCATGCTGTGAAGTAATCTTTGCTGTCGTCCCCTTTGTTTGACCACTCCCAATGCGATTTGCTTCCACAACAATCGTTTGTATTCCTCTTTTTGTAAGATAATAAGCAGTCAATATACCTGCTATTCCTGCACCAATCACTGCTACTTCGGTAGATAAATTACCAGTCAACTCACCTCTTTTTGCAATGGAATAAGTTTCTTCCCATAAAGATACCATATGAAACCTCGATTCTGGCGTTATTACGCCTTTTCCCAACAACATATGTGTGTTAATTTTTGCTTGCTATCAATTCACTCATACTTATGTGGAACATATTATACCTTCCTAGTATTACATTGTTTCTGCATCTTTATGAGAACAAGTACTAAAACATATCCTTATTCCTTTGTAGCTGTAGTAACTGTTGTTCTAATCAAACTAAACTTTGTTTGAAACATTACTTTTCCAAAAATTTTATCTCTAGAAACTAGACCAAATTCCAAATATCTACTATCAAGCGATTGTTCATAATTATCTCCAAGAACAAAATACTCCTCCTCGCCTAGAACAATCGGATATTTAATATTGCCTTTCTGGTTTAAAGACCCAAAAGTATATTCTGAGTCTAATAATTCTTCATTTATATAAACTTTGCCATGTCTAATATCTATGGTATCACCAGGTTCTCCAATGATGCGTTTCATTATAACAATATCATGATGGGATAATACCACAACCTCTCCTCTCTTTGGAGCGCGGAAGTTGTAAATCAACTTATTTACCACGCAGTTTGTTCCAGCTTCATAAGTTGGTTCCATCCCTCCTGCAATAAAAAATGTTTGAAACCACGAAGTAAAGCAAATAAATAGAAAAAGAACTGCAACTATTGTACTGCATATGATTATTCTTCGGCGTTTCTTTAGACGTTTTGCTAAATTAATATAATTTTCTCTTTCCTTCTTATAATCCCCCTTAATTTCTTCAGTGGGTTGGTTTATTCCTTCTTCTAATTCATCCTCCTTTCTCATTTCATCTAATAATACTTTACACGAGTCACATTCTTTAAGATGCTCCTCAATAATATGATTACTTTCTTCACTGACTGCTTTATCCTGATATAAAGGAAGTAATTCTTTTACTAATATGCATGTCTGTTTTTCCATACTATTCATCCCCCAACTCTTTTTTTATCATTTCTTTTCCTCGAAAATAGATTACTTTTGCAGAATTTTCACTAATATGTAGTTTTGCCCCTATCTCTCGAAAGGAAAGATTTTCTTGAAGTCTTAATAACATAACCTCCCGATAATTTTCTTTCAACTGCTTAATACAATCAATTACTGACTCTACCCTTACTTTATCCTCATACTCCTGCTCTACACTCTTAACATTTGAGATCTCGCTTTTTGTAACTATTACCTCACTATCGTAATCAGCATGAAACGGATTCTTTTTAAAGTAACGATAACTTGTGTTCTTACCAATCTGTAAGATCCATGTCACAATATCACATTCTCCTCGGTATCGGTGCAATGAGATAAATACTTGATAAAAGGTCTCTTGGGTAAGTTCTTCTGCTAAATCTTTGCGGTTATGAACTTGTTTAAGCAAAAAGTAATAGACTCGAGAATAGTACTTTTCATATAACTGTTGAAACTCTTCCTTCATCCTTTGCCTCCATCTGTGTGAGTTTTATTACCACACTATCTATTAGTATCAATACAATTGAAAAGGTTACAAAATAATAAGAGAATATTTCATATTATAGTCCCTGAAATATTCCCTTATAGTATATCATATCTATGATAGCATCTCTTTTTTATTTTATAACATAAGTCTCAACCTGCTGAAAAAATTGCTCATTGCACTCGATTTCGTATATCATTCCCTCTTCCTTACTGGTGGAAGAAAGGATATTTGTCGAAGCATTTATCTTTGCTATTAACGGACCTAGATGATATGGAATTAAAACCTTGGTTTTTACTTCATTCGGATATAAACGCTTGCTAATAAGTTCTATCAATGCATTCATACCATCACCTTTTTTAGCTGAGATTAACACAATGTCTTCCTTAGAATCTAACGATAATCTACCTTCCTTATTTTCTAACATATCCTCTTCTTTGATTAAATCTGCTTTATTATAAGCATAGACAACTGGAATATGACCCGCCCCTATTTGAGTTAAGGTATCGTTTGTTACCTCTATCTGACTCTTGTAATCCTCATTCGAGCGATCTACTACATGAATAAGCAAATCAGCTTCACATACCTCTTCTAATGTAGAACGAAAAGCTTTCACCAGCTTATGTGGCAAGTTACTTACAAAACCAACGGTATCGGATAATAAAAATTCTTTTCGGCTTTTTAACTTAATTTTACGAACAGAAGTCTCTAGTGTGGCAAATAACATATCCTTCTCTAAAACTTCTTTTTCTTCCTTACCGATAAATTGTTGAACCATATAATTCATTACCGTTGATTTTCCTGCATTGGTATACCCTACTAATGCAACAGTTTTTATCTCATTCTTCTTACGCTTATTTCTCTGAGTTAATCGTTGCGTGATAAGCTCTTCCAGTTCTCTTTGCATCACATTGATTTTTTCTTCTACTCTTCGCTTATCAAGTTCTAGTTTGGTTTCACCAGCACCTTTATTCCTTCCACCAGCTCCGGTTCCACCGCCAATACCTCCTGCCTGTCTCGATAGGTTTTCATTTGCTCCAATTAATCGAGGTAATTCATACTGTAATCTTACCACTTCCACTTGAAGTTTTGCTTCCCTCGTCTTTGCACGACTTGCAAATATCATTAAGATCAGATTGGTTCGATCGAGTACCACCGTATCGACCACCTCTTGAATATTACGAATTTGAGATGCTGTTAATTCTCCGTTGAAGATAACAACCTCTGCACCTTGTGCTCTCGCTAATTCGGAAAGCTCTGCAAGCTTCCCCTTTCCAAGATAAGTCGCTTTATTTATGCTATCTGCATTTTGTACTAAACTATCAACAATCTCAATATCACACGCATCACTTAATGCGATTAATTCCTGCATTCCCTCACTGAAATGCTCTTCATTCTTAACGTTTACTCCTACTATAATTCCGATTTGTTTCATAATCATAATCTCCTTTACTATATGATGGTTTGTAAGAAACCATCATTGGATGCCTACATACTTTTCTTTTGACAAGTTCCACTAATTTTCATATAAGAAAAACACGCTTTTTGAGCTCTTCTTATTATGAATAAAAACTTGCGTGTGAAGTTCACCTTTCACACTTTTGCACGAAAAGGATTATGATAAACGTTTTTATTAATCCGAGTACCATAATCCAGTACTAATAACGTAATCTAATAAAAATAATCATGCTCCAAAACCTCCTTGTTTGTGAAAAGAAATATTACTGCACAATAGCGAATAGATTTACATCAAGAAAAAGTATACTTCGTGAACTTTTCCTTGTCATGAATAAAAAAAACAGACAAAACCTAGATAGGCCTTTGTCTGCTATAGATGCATTTAACGTACCAATATCATGAGTATCTTTATTGTCTAGTTTAATTAATCTCCTATCACCTCAGTATACTATACTAATACAGGAATAAAAAATTAGACCTCACTCATAGAAATGAAACATATTTGCCGTTTAAGCATAACAAAAAAGCCTTGCTTCAGGGTTTCCAAAACAATATCTGCTCTTTTCATAAACTTATCTTAAACGACTAATAAACATGTATCTTCTCCTTTGTCACACTAATATAATAACAATATCACATTGCTAATCTTCTGTCAAACTAGAAATAGCTTCCTATAACTACTTGATAAGAATGATTCTATGAGAAATAGAAAAATAAAAACTATTATTACACTTCATCTTTCGGTTGTTAGTGTAAAAATACACTGATTAGTATTATTTATACCTATCATAACATCCACTTATAGCTGGTAAGAAATATCAAATACTCAAGAAAATATAGTAGACATATGTATCATCGTGTGGTAAGGTTGATATGATTTAAATATGAATAGAACGAATATGTATACAGCAACTACAATTGCAAAAGGAAGGGTGTAAGGATATGAAAACTTATCAATCTATGAGCAAAGAAGAGTTGACCAGTTTGAAAACTGATTTAGAAGCAAAATACAAGAAATTCCAGGAAATGGGACTAAAACTTGATATGTCAAGAGGGAAACCTTCTGTAGAACAATTAGACATCTCCATGGGTATGATGGATGTTTTAAATAGTGACGTAAGCCTCATATGTGAAGAAGGAGTAGATTGCAGAAACTACGGTATTCTTGATGGTATCAAAGAAGCAAGAGAACTTCTAGGTGCAATAAGCGAGGTGCCTGCTGATAACATTATTATTTATGGAAACTCCAGTTTAAATATAATGTACGATACGGTTTCCCGTTCTATGACACATGGAGTTATGGGAAGCACTCCTTGGTGCAAATTAGATAAGGTAAAATTCCTTTGTCCAGTCCCTGGATATGACCGTCATTTCGCAATTACAGAACATTTTGGAATCGAAATGATCAATGTACCTATGACGACTGATGGTCCTGATATGGATTTGGTTGAAGAACTAGTAAGTTCTGACGCCTCTATTAAGGGCATCTGGTGTGTACCAAAGTACTCTAATCCACAAGGAATCACTTATTCTGAAGAAACAGTAAAGCGATTTGCAAGACTGAAACCAGCTGCAAAAGATTTTAGAATTTATTGGGATAATGCATATAACGTACATCATTTATATGAAGACCAACATGATTTTTGCTTAGAAATTCTAGCAGAATGCGAAAAAGCTGGTAACCCTGATATCGTGTATAAATTCACTTCAACTTCAAAGATTAGTTTCCCAGGTTCTGGCGTTGCAGCAATTGCGACATCTAAGAATAACCTTGCAGATATTAGAAAACAATTGGCCTTGCAGACCATCGGTCATGATAAGTTAAATCAACTTCGTCACGTGCGTTACTTTAAAAGTTTAGACGATGTTCATGCTCATATGAAAAAGCACGCAGATATTATGAGACCAAAATTCGAAGCTGTAATTGATATTCTAGAAAAAGAACTTGGTGGCCTTGGAATCGCAAGTTGGATTAAGCCAAGAGGCGGTTATTTTATATCCTTTGAATCTATGGATGGATGTGCCAAAGATATCGTTGCTAAGGCTAAAGATGCCGGAGTTGTTATGACTGGTGCTGGAGCAACTTATCCATATGGTAAAGATCCTCATGATAGCAATATTCGTATTGCCCCATCCTTTCCTACCTTAGATGAGTTAAAACAAGCAGCGGAACTTTTTGTTTTATGTGTAAAGTTAGTTAGTGTTGAAAAATTACTTGCATAGTAATAAAGTAAAAAGTTTAATAGTTTACCTTTATATAAGAGATAGCACCACAACAGAGGAGCTATCTCTCTTTACGTTCCAACAATTCTTTCATCCATAGCTGTATACTAAATAATTGGATTGAAAAGTTAAATAGATCTATATTCAAATCTGCTGTTGGCCAGTCATTCTCAGTAATAAGTAACATATGTTACCAATATTTACATAAAGATACAATATAAACTCCGTCACTTCATGTCATACTATTATTGTAATTAGTGAAAATTAAAAACGTTCCTTATTCACCCTGAGTTTATGTATCTGCATACTAAGTATCGGTTGGTGCAAGGAAATTTACGAAGATTGGGAGGTTATTATGAGAAAACAATACCAACAGCGTTATGAAAAAGAAAGAGAGAAACAATTACAAGGAAAGAATAAAGATGATAATTGCTCTAATTCTACAAGCAATGCTTCCAACTCATCAGACAGTTCATATATAACACAAAAGCAATTATCTAAAAATAAGTCAAATAACTAACAACAATAAAAAAGCGAGTGTTATCGTAATCGTACTCATGGAAGCAATTGCACCCATATGGATTTCGATATACACTCACTTTCCTAAGTATCATATCCTTCTTTTAAATTCCCTTTAGGTTAATTTCTCCTTCTTCCTCTTACCCTACTATGATCTACATTAACCCTCGCCATGCTTCTTCCTTAAAAGAGTGATATGTAGCGTTACTCCAATTCCAATTAAGCCTAGCACCAAATACATCCATGGATTTTGTATAATAACTGCTGATAGTAACAACATGATCCAAAGGTAGAGAATAGCATTACGTTTTGACTTTTTAGAAACTCCAGTATGTTCACGATAATTTCGTATAAACTCACCAAAATACTTAGACTTAATTAGACGCTCATACATTCTTTGACTACTTCCAGCAAAGCATCCAGCAGCTAAAACAACAAAGGGTGTTGTTGGCCATACAGGCAAAAATAATCCTATTCCACCTAAAAAGAGTGCAACTCCTCCAACCAATAACAAACAATATCGTTTTATCGAATGTTTTTTCATACTACACCTCAACCTAGTTATTTCTATATTATATGAGGAATCACATTATCTTATCAATCCAGATCATATTACGATTGGCTTATCATTAAGCTTATCGTGAGAAAACACTTTTCTTGCTTCAGTTGAAACTTATTACCTACCTACTATGGCAATGCTACATAAGTTTCTACAAGGTCGCTAATATCAACAGGTGAGTTACTCTCCATTATGCTTATAAATCCTTCTGTAGTAGCCTGTTTAAACGCATAGGTATCATAATACTCTTTTATCGCACTATAAAAAGTTTCTTCTCCCATTCGTTCTCTTAGCTCATATAAGAAATACTGAGCTTTGTAATAGCAAACCATATAATAAGCAGTATTCTGATACTCTGTAATCTCTTTATTAATTGGGATTGGGTCTAATTTTAAGTACTGACCCTTAGTAGAATAGTCCTCTGCCTGTTCTTTTCCCTTTACTTTTTCTAAATATACTCCAACAGCAAAGGTTGTTAACCCCTCATCTAACCAAGCTTCTGTTGTTTCATTGTTTCCGATAATTCCGTAAAACCACTGGTGAGCAATTTCATGACTTAGTACTTCTTCATAATTAGCAAACTGATTATCTAAGAAGGCTTCTCTTGGCATATAGATCAATCCACTATACTCCATGGCCACACTAATATTAGGCTTTTGCGTAATCGTTGCCATACGAAATGTATCATATGGATAGTCACCAAAAACCGTTTCATAACAATCAAGTGATCCCTTTATTTGCTGCATTGTAGAATCTTTACTTTTTTGACTGACCACATTCTTTTCAAAGTAAGCATAAACTTTGATACCATTGATCTCATCTTCCACAATTTCATACTGATCTGATATTGACATACAGATATCTCTTGCATTACTATTTTCAAATGTATATGTCACTGACTCATTTTTTACTTCTTTCTTCCGTTCAACTCCGCCACAAGCAACTACATAATCTTTAGGTACCGTAATTTTAATACGAAAATCTGACATGTCATGATATCTTCCGTCACCTACTAAACTCATTGGTGCGAGATCCCATCCAGCATCGTCGTAAACTGCCATCTGCGGATTAAAAAAACTAAAGCAATACTGTGTTTGATAATAACCAAAGCGATCCACCAAATCAGGTATTAAAAACTTACAGTCTATCTTAAACTGAATTGCTTTCCCTGGCTCCAACGGCTTTTCAGGTACTATTTTCAGTAACTGATTCTGATCTAATACTTCATAAGTAAGTGTATCTTTTGATAAACTATTAACAGTTAATACTTGAATTCCTTTGGTACTATCATAAATTTGATATGCGTTTCCATAGATATGAAGATATAACTCTGAAAGTGTAACTTCTTCATTATTCTGGTATGTAATTGTTTCTGTGAAGTTTAAAACATGTTCTTTCGTATCTAATGTTCCCTCAAGCTCATAAAGTGTACGCCCATCATGTAACGTTTCAGAACTTTTTTGTTTACTTGAACACCCAGTCAGCCCAATACATAATATCATAATACCAAGAAACATCAATCTGATGGCTGATCTCCTTCTCTTATTACATTCGTTACTATCCATATCTCCCTGATTCATATAATACTCCCACTCCTTCATTTAAGTTAACTAGAACTCATCAAACGAAGAATACCATATTTACCATAACCTTACAATACATTTCTGAAAATAGAAAGTGAAATCATCTTAACTGAACTTTTGGTTATCATTAGTTTCACTTCTACTACTATTTTTCTTTTAATATCATTTCCTTTATTCTTCCATTCTGAAGCAAGTATCCTCTATCACAAATTGTATCTATAAATTCTTTTTTTTCACTTGTTAATAGGATGGTGAGGTTTCGTTCTTTTAATAATCGAAAAATCTTACGGAGTTCTCGATGATTCTTTATATTCTCTATTGTAAATAAATCATCAAAGATTACGATATCTTGTCGTTCCATTATTGCCTGAGCAATACTTAACTTTTGCAACATACGTGTACTAAAATCACCAACTTTTGTGCGACTCTCAGGTTTCAAGCCAACGATTCTCATAGACTCATAGATTTCTTTATCTTCGATAGTTCCATTAATTCCAGCAATATATTTTAAATTCTTATAACCGTTAAACTCTCTGATAAAGCCCATTGGATGGATAGCAATTCCAACATCTTTTGGTATTTCACTATATTTTCCCAATTGTTCCCCTCGAAAATATATTTTCCCTTGATCTGGAGTCAGTTCTCCACATAATAACTGTATTAAAGCAGACTTTGCGCCATCACCTGTATCAAAAAAAACGATGGTATCCCCCTTTTCTATATTCAAACTCACATTTTGCAAAATGTTTCTATTTTCTAACCTTTTTGAGATTTTATCTATTTGTATTTCACAACTCATAACTATTACCTTTCATATTTACTACTAAAAGCGTATCATTCTATCATATAAAAAAAATCATGTCAATCCTATGTCTTATTAAAATCTTGCTTCTGGATAATAGCAACTTAAACCAAGCTTACAAATATCCCTGCTATTATCCGGAAAAACCATGCGCTTTTTATACTCTTCTTCCGTTTTACAATCAGTAGCAATCTGAATATTCTCATTAATGGCCTTAATATCTGCACAGATATATCCCCAATCATCAGATCGTCCAACTATCTTACATGCAGAAATGCCCATATTTAACAACCGATAGATAGCGCACATTCCACAAGCCATATTGTGATAATACTGGTTATAAAGGATATTATTTAATTCCATCTGATGTCGAAGTTCAAATTCCTCAATCGGTTTTACAAACTCATTCTTCGATCCTAATAAACAACTACAAAAAGAATTAAGTTCCCTCCGATGTAACCCAAGGCAGTTGGAATCAGAAAATGTACAACCATTTCGCATTAGAAACACCTCGTACTCCGGCTGTGGTACATTTTTCTTTATCCTTTCAATCTCATCGAGTGATAAATCTCTTGGTAATATAATTCTACTTGCTCCATGTTCATAATAAAATCTTGCCATATCGGAATTATAGATACCGCTTATGGTACTGATGCTGGCATACAATCCTTCCTCGACTGCAATATCAACCAGTTCAATACATGAAACAATTACTCCATCGACACTAGTTTTTGCTAATTGTTTAAAATAACTTCGTATAAACTCCAATTGCTGCTCATTATAGCTACTGGAATTAAACGTCACAAATACAATCCCATCTAGTTCTTTGATTGTCTCTATTACTTTTATCATTTCATCTAAATTATTCGGATTGGCACTTTCCTTAAATCCAGTAAGACGATTGATATCCGCATATTCACCAAAGTTTTCAGTCCACGCTTTATCATAGAACCCAATATAGAATTCTCTGGCACCACAATCCATATAATCTTTCAGATGTTCTGCACTATTTAGTGGAACTAAGATATTCATTCCTTCACCTCCAAATCAATAGGCGAATATATTTCACGGTAACTTCTATCTCCACAAACTATTCCAGCCTTATGTTCAAAATAAACTGTTCGCCCTATCTTTATATATTTTCTGCCTTTTAACATCTGATAATTAATTCGGTTTCTCAAACATTCTTTATGACAGGGAAGATTCGGACGGAATTTTTCTGTTATCTCATACGGTATAGAAGCAAATTCACAAACCATTCCTACTGTCATATAGCTATAGGGCACATGGATCGCAAGCTCAAGATTAGATGGTGCGTCGGATAACTCTATACTCTCATGTGTAATATCAAGCTCTAACCCTGTCACCTGATACTCATCGCATATTTTCTTTAAATAGGATGTAAAATACTTTGGTTTACTTGTTTGACGGTAATAATCTTCATAACGAGGATCACGATAATCCTTAAACATAAGCCTTCCAAGATTAATCTTCATATGATATTTGTTATGAATATAATCTAACATTCCATAATCATTCACTGTGATTTCATCTATTCCCTTATTATAATAGGTAGAGAATTCATGGATTTTTTCCTTACCGTTTTCTAAATCTTTTTCTGTAAATATAGGTAATACCAAGGTGATTTTTATACCTATGTTTTTTAGTTCCACTATCACTTTTTTCATCAGCTCTGCTGATAAATTAAGTACATATTGACTGCAAAAATAGGAACCGACATAAATACGTTCACATTCCGTATAACCTGCCAGTTCCATCACTTTTTGTATTACAGTATCTACCTTGGGAGCTATCGTCATAATATTTTCTAGTATCTCACAGAGATTTAAACATTGCTTTTTCTCCATTACCCACCTCATTTCTGCGCTGTCTCTTACTCTCTCAAGTTTTGGATGCTTACAGACACAAACTTGCTGAGTGAAGGACTTTTTTCACTCTTATTCTTATCATATTGACTTTCTAGTTGTATTTATAGAGATTGTTGTAAAACAAATTAATTCACCTTACATCAACCCGTTTATTCTCTATCGTTACCAAACAAATAAAATATATTCAAATTTCTCCCTTTATATAAAAAAACAGGTAGCTTATTCTTTCTCGTAAGCTACCTGTTTACTATGCTTTATATTATTTTTTTCTATGCTTCTTACTTTGCTTCTTACTTTGCTTCTTACAATTCTTTTTACATAGCATTTTACTTTGCTTTACTATGCTTTTTATTATGCTACCAAAAAATTTTAATTTTAAATTCATTATACTGCATTAGCAATATTATATAATCTATAAAAATAATCTTCCTTATCCATCAACTCTTTATAAGAACCCTGTTCGACAATCATCCCTTTATTTAATACAATGATTTGATCATACATATTAAGCACTTTAGGATTTAGTTTATGTGTGATAATAATTCTTGTCAATTTATCAATTCCAAGGATAGCCTCTTCCACCATCTGCGCAGTACTATTATCTAAAGCCGATGTACCTTCATCCATAAGCAATATTTTAGCATCACGAATCAGAGATCTGGCAATGGATATTCTTTGTTTTTCTCCACCGGAAAGATTGACACCATTTTCGCCACAAGAATAGTCTTGCCCTTTTTCAATAATAAGTTTATCTAAGCCTGCTTGTTTTATTGAACGTTCTATCGTACTTTCATTAAACTTTTTAAACATCGTGATATTATCTATAATAGAGTTATCAAATACAAATACATTTTGCTGGATTACAGAAACTAAATCATATAAATTATCGGCATTTAACTCTTTAAGCTCTTTATCGTCAAAACAAATTTTACCCGTGTAATTTGTATGATAACCTAAAAGTAGATTTAAAAGTGTAGATTTACCACTACCACTTCCACCTACGATAGCATAGCTTTTGCCTTTTTCAAATTTTAAATTAATGTTCTCTAGATTATTACTAGATTCTTCATAACCAAAAGTAACATTTTCTAAAACTATACCGTTATTAAAATCTTCAATAACTTCTGTACCTACCGTACTTTCTGATAGTTCCGTTATTAGTTGAATTTTATTAAGTAAAGCTTTCGCAGCTTTTCTCCCAGAAATATCTTCCCCTAACGCTTGAATTGGATTTACAACATAATTAACCAGCTGAATTACTGCTACAACAACACCTATTGATATTTCTCCCTTTATAGCTAGATACCCTCCTAAGGCAAAGATAGATACATTCACTAAATAACCTGAGGAAAACGATAACAATGAAATATAATCTGACATATCTCTTCTAGCTTTTTTCACACTTTCTAGTGAATTGTTCGCTTCTTCAAATATAGTACTAATTTCTTTTTCCGCTTTAAAACTTTTTATTACAGAAAAACCTGATAATAAATCTTTCATCATAGCAACAAAGCTAGCATTGTGATCCGAAACTTTTACCTCATAAGCTGCTAACTTTCCGCCAAATAATACGGTAAGTACTACAGATAAAAGGCTTGTTATGATTACACAGAGAAGCATCTTCCAATTCAGATAAGCCATAGATAATAGCCCACCAATTAAAAGTATTAACTGATAAACAATATCCATATTACTACCTAAATAATTTCGTTCTATAGAAGTTAAATCGTTGCTGAATGCAGATAAGTAATTAGAACTAGATTCTTTGTTAAAAGAGTTAATGTTTTTCTTCATGATTTGTTTAAAAACATAATTCTTGTATTGATATATTGCTTTCTTTATAAATCTGTTATAAAAGAAGCGCTTAAAAGTAAGAACAATTACAATAATACCTAGGTATATTACCGTTCCAATAATAACTTTCTTTAATTTATCCAACTCGCCTCTAGTCGCTACATCTAATATAATCTGCAGGATAAAAGCAATTCCAATGTTTATAGCTGCTATCCCTAAATTTCCGATGATTGCACCTATAAAATTAATGTGATTTTTGTGATAAAATTGTTTCTTATACTCCTTTTTCCCTTTTCTTTTCAGAAGTTCTTTACTATTATTGTCCATATTACTCCACCTCGTTTTATAAATTTCCTATCCAAATCATTGACTTCCCCTTAAAGCTTTTTGATTTAGAGTTGTTAAAACGTTGTAATTAATGGCAATTAATTACATTTATTAAGGATTCTACCATATTTACCCATTTAAATCAACCTCTATAATTTTATGTATTACTTAATCACAATTTTTCTATCATTATTTATACCTTATCTATGCATTCTAGGAACCTATCGATAGTAGTGGAACATCTTCTTTTATCACCTGTAATATTCCTTTTCTTTTTTGCATAATAACAGTAGTAGCTTTCTTAGGTGAATGAGTTAGTTGCTTATTTCTGATTTCAATGATGTCATATGGATAGGTGATGTTTTTATTTTCTCCATCTTTCATCACTTTTCCTAACATAATTTCTTTCTCAAATAAAAATATAGTTTTTATTAAGGATTCTTCTATATATTTAAATTGATATGTACTAATAAACGATTCAAATGTGGATAGAACCTTTTCTTTATATTTCTTTCTATCTATTTTGTATAAATCTTTGATTTCATAAAAAATTTGCTCAGAAAACATATGATGAAATTCATAATATATAAATAAATGTTTTCCCTGCATCTCATTTAATAAAAGCCTGTAGGTACCTTCAAATAGATATAGTAATGGATTTACTAACATGTTGATAAATATATCCAGTAATTTTGTTTTTTCTATCAATTCATTAGAGTAATAAAAGTACTGGGGAAATATCTCTTTTTCCTCAATCATCCTAACTATTTCTTCACATTCCAGTTCTTTTTTCCCTAAAGATACTTCTAGTCCATAATAATTTTGCTTTTGTAAACTGTTAAAATAAACATCTGTCAATTCTGTACTAGGGAAATATAATAACTTGTGAAATTGGACTGTAACTAAGTTTTTTTTAAATAATTTGTTTCCTTGATTATAGATTGAATATATTGCACTTAACGTATATTCTAAATCTGTTTCTGTTTCTTGTGGAAATCCATAAATAAAAGAATAGGTAGCTTTGATGTTATGCTTGTTTAATAAACTAACTACATTATTAAGCTGTGATATCTTAAGATTTTTATTAATTAACTTCTGCAAGTTCTCAGACCCAGTTTCCACACCAAAATATATATTTTTGCAGCCTGCTTCTTTCATTTTTATAATTAACTGCTCATTAATTGTATCTAGTCGAGAACTACATCCCCACGTGATATCCAAATTTCTCTGAATAATATGATCGCAAATCTCTTTCACTAATTTATGATTTGTCATAAATAAATCATGTTCGAATCCAAAAGATGATATTCCTAATTGATTTTTTGCATACAGAATTTCATTTAATATTCTTTGGCTCGATTTCATTCTAAATTTACGTTTCCAAAATGTTTTTGTTGAACAAAAACTACAACTAAAAGGACACCCTCTACCTATATCAATATTTAAGTTACCCTTTATTGTATGAGGGTAAAGACTGTAATCTAACATTGGTATTTCATCGAGATTTTCTAATAGCTCATTATATTCATTCACAATAATTTTATCTTCTTTCTTGTATGCTATCCCCTTCGAGTTAAGAAAACTATTCTGTGTACATCCCTCTATAATACTAACAATAGTTTTTTCCCCTTCGCCAAGACCAATCGCATCGATATACCCAAATTTTTTAAGAGTACTTTTTGCAACAGCCGTAGCATGGGGTCCACCTAATAAAATGGTTATATTTTTGTTTCTGTTTTTTATCTCTTTTGCTACTAATAAGGCAACATGAAAGTTGTTACACATCGTATACAGACTTATAATATCAGGTTCTTGATTTAGTATATAATTACAATTTTCATTAATGTTAGATAAGAACTTGCTATGTAACTCTATCTCTTTATCATAATATAAACGACAGAAGTCGATGATACCAACATGATAATCCGTTTCTTTTGAGATTATAGTTGCTAGAGAAAGTATACCCAGAGGTATCCCACCATCATATATGTTGTTATAATCTGATAAATTCACAAAAACAATTTTCATCATAATCCCCATTCTTGCGCACGGTTTTTGCGCATAACAAGTTTGCGGTGCGCAGCACAAACTAGCGTGTAAAAATCAATTTTATTTTCATACTATCCACCTTATTTTTTTGCTAACGCAACGTATTCTTTTTTATGCTAACGATTCATTTACTTTAAGCATTAGCATTGTTATATCATCATATTGTTGATTCTTAGTAAATTTATCAATTTCTTTTTGTATAAAGTCTATTTTCTGGCTCATAGGAAGCTCTTGTATTTCCTTACTATTTAAAATCGTTTCTAATTTTTTCTCCCCAAATAAAATTCCTTTAGAATCTTTTGCTTCCGTTATGCCATCCGTGTAAAGAAACAATTCATCTCCCTTTTCTAACTTTTTATGGTTCGTATGATATTTTATTTTCCTTTCTCCAGCTAGAATAAAATCATTTTTTATAATAAAAAGTTCATAAGAACTTCCAACTTGCTTATAAAATGGGTAGTTATGACCTGCACTTGTAAAACTAAGCATTCCATCTGTTAAATCAATTACACCTAAAAACACAGTTAAAAACATCTTGTACTTATCACTTTCCAACTGATGATTCACTGCCATAAGAATTTCACTAGGATCTTTACTATAGTAGGAGCAATTCTTTATTAGAGTTTTTGCTTTCATCATAAACAAGGCTGAGGAAATACCTTTACCACAAACATCAGCAATCAAAAAAGCTACATGATTTTCATCAATCATAAAATAGTCATAGAAGTCTCCACCAACTTCAAATGCTGTTTTCATATAGCCATATATTTCAACCTTTTCCTTACACTCAAAGGTCATATCTTCATCCGGAAGATTTTCTTTTTGGATCTGAGCTGCAATTTCTAACTCTGCTTTTACTTTTGTCGTTTGAATTGTTGAAAAAATGCCAAAAAACATAGCGATATACATAATGGTATATACTATAATATTAGTACCAAATATAACGATGAAGTACAAAATTCCATCTGGTGTATTTGGGTAGACTTTGACGTAACTCATTAATAAATAAAATACATTATATGTGATACATGAAATGATAGGTATTGCACTCAAATGTTTCATTTGATTCGATGGAAGAGAAAAAATTGTAATGATATATCTGCAAATATATTTTTTGTAAATAATAAATAAAACAAAAGCAAGCATGATACCAACAATAGGATATAGGATTCCTCCTCCAATTTCGAATAAGTAGTAATATCCACTACTCCCTACTCTTGGACATACTGCTACTAATGTTAATGGCATAACATAATCCGCAAACAAACTTACATATAAGTAATAGAATACTCCAGAAAACATAGCATTCCATGTCGTTACCTCATATAACATTTTTGCACCAACTACTAAATATACCACTTGAACAAAAAACATCCAAATGCCAAAACTATAGAAGATATCATATAATAATTGATGTTTTTGAAAAAAATCTTGATACGTATAAAACACAGTATACTGAGTGGCAAAAAGTATACGAAAGCTTATATATAAGCATAGAGTTAATCCCAAATACCCTAATATTGTTTTTTTATAGTTGTATTTCCTGACTAAGGTACAGTGAAATAGACACATCATTCCAAGAAATAAAATGATCAGATATAAATCATCCAAATAATATTTCCGTATGCCATCCATAAACAGCTCGAAAAACATTCCGCTTCTCCTCTTTCTCAACAAATTCAATAATTTACGATATCATAAAACTGCCATGCCCAAGGCTTATGTAGATCATGATCATGAATTTTGCATGTTAAATTCATAATATAAGAAAAGATCTTTATTGGTATGATACTTACTCATCTGCACTAAAGATCTTTTCTATTCCTATTATTTTTGATTCAAATTATACTAAGATTATTTTGCAGCATGATAATGAAGATCTAAAAATCCACCATCAACGCCTTCAAGCTCAGCATCATTAAATTCTACACTTTGATTCTTAACTTCATCAAGTGCTACATAAAAATCATCAACAGAACATTGACTTAATTCTGGCTTTAATGTCTCATAAATTTCTTCCTTAGTTGAACATGCTTTTACCTTTTGAGATACTTCATCTTTGTTTAGTAAATCGATAATTTGGGTTACTAACTCCTTACTCATTACATATCCTCCATTTTTTATT